>ENA-ORXR01000178-ORXR01000178.1-marine-metagenome-genome-assembly--contig:-NODE-178-length-99714-cov-8.237402_pt1 | contig 99714 bp, 80 predicted proteins | sample MGYA00237866_ERZ511479 | MGnify/ENA metagenome assembly ERZ511479
CCATTCTCCTCGTGCCTTGGTCTGAGAAAAAATTTGCCTCCGGCTTTCTCCACTTCGTTTCGAATCTCGTGATTTTTCAACCTTCTAATCGCTCGGGACACTAGTCCTCGACACTCCACGAGAATGAGACAAATTCTGACAAGGCCTCCCGACCCCACAAGGTGGTTCGTTGCGAATCAATGCCCTCTGGTTCTAAAAGAATTTCTACGGCAGTTTCAGGGCTCGTATCAGACCATTGAACATCGAGGCTAAGCTCACATCCATCCAGGGGAGCATTAAATTCAAAATCAATGGAGTCCGATTCAGCTCCTAGGTTTTGGCTGACCAACACATCGCTTCCATGACGGAGGGAAACCGATGTCGGCCGATGCGCGAACCTCAGCTCACCATATACCGAAAGCTCTGCGACTGGCGTCTTGCTGCCGCGGTCTTGTTCCGAGGTGGATGCATTTGCACCGGTAAGCCTGACTAGCGGCAACAGTGCGATGGCGAAAAGTGCCACCAGCACTGCCATTTCTAACGGGGGAAACCCTCGCATAGTCGCAATAGATTTTGTCCGAGGTGACTACTCAAAACCGCCGCCACCTGCGGCACCGGCGCCACCCATCTTCGACTGAAAATACATCATTCCCGCACCCATGACTGCTTCACCAATTCCTTCAGTAGCTTCTGGAGCCCAACTCATACGTGTAAACAAACGATCGCCTTTAGCGATATGTTTGGTCTCCATTCCTGGAGCGGTCATGAGCGAATTGAACACTTCCATGACACCGGTTGAAGCATAACTACCACCGTCGAGTTTGGTTTTCATTGCTGCGGCTTGGCTCGGATCGCGGCGGGATTGAGCGAAATCGATGACCTGCTTTCCGTCAGCTGCCTGAAGGTATCCAATTGCCATCGTGCCAATCCCATCCATTGAATTGGCGAGATCTGTAATAATTGGCATCGCGAAGCCCATCATCATCATCATCTGACCAGCTTGGGGACTTCCCTGACCAGCAGCCATTAGGGCTCCAATGCCGCTTTGCACCGAGCCAGGAATATCCTCAGGTAACGCCGACTGAATATGAAAGATCCGCTCGTAGTTTCCAGGAAGAATGCTTTCCTTACCCGCGAGCTCTGTGGTCTGAGCGTCGGTTTGGTCGGGCTGCACAAAGTAGACCGTACCGTTGATTTCAGTCATCTTTACGGGTTGAGGTTCTTTAGCCTCTGCTGGAACTTCACCGGCGCCCTGCCCTGCTATTTCCGTCATCTTTTCGGTCTGAATGAGATAGCGCCCTTCGCCCGCAGTCGGATCTGGAACGAGAACGTCTTTCAGCGGGCCATCAGGATCGGCAACCAATCCCTTAATGTGCTCCGCGTCACCATGAAGACCAAACATAGTCCTTATCGAATCAGGATCGGCGATCGATCCAGTAACCGCGAAACTCACGCTCTCTAGTCCTCCTTCAACGGCCTCTTTAAATTCTACAAAACTTGGATCGTCTGTGGGGGCTCCTTGAGCCTCGACCATTTTCAGGAATTCCCCCAAATCAGCCCCACCTTGAAAGTTCACATTTTGGGCGATTGACGCGACGGGGAGGGCGATGGTCGCCAGCCCGGTGGCTGCGACCGCTACAAGATTCTTGCTTAGTCTTCTCATGATTTCTTTTCTGTATATATCAGACTGCATCAAAGGTCACGCCGTTCACAGTACAATTCTTGGATCAATTTATACGCCTAAATCGAACAACTAACCTTGATACTGTGACAGTAAGGATGATTTTCACTTCACAATCCAATGGCCGAAACTACCTCCGCATTCCTTTCTGACTCCTTCGAAGTCCCGTGGTCTCAACTCACCGCTGATCGGGTCAACTCAGATATTGAGAGCGCGCTTGCAGAAGCAGAGCGCCGTGTTGATACCCTCTGCGGCTTGGATCGCGGAAGGATGGAATTCAACGACATCTTCGTTGGCGGTTTTGAACACGCCACCGAACAACTAAACCGAGCTTGGGGATTAGTCTCTCATCTGGATTCCGTCTGTAACAGTGACGAACTTCGGGAGGCTTATAACGCCATGATCCCCAAGGTCACCGAATTCAGCACCAAGCTCTATCTGAATGAATCACTGTGGGATCTTCTCAAGACTTACAACAATACTGAAGAAGTCCATTCACTGGATGACCTCCAGAAACGTTTACTTGAGGAAACGATGGAGGACTTTCGTGGCAACGGAGCCGACCTACCAGAAGTGAAGCGCCAACGGCTTAAAAAGGTCGAAGAGCTACTGGCTAAGGCCACCCAGAAATTCAGTGAGAACGTCCTGGATAGTACGAACGCTTGGGAACTGATCGTCACCGATAGCAGCCGCCTCAAGGGACTCCCCGATTCAGCAGTAGCCGCTGCATTGCAGGCCGCTCGAGACTCTGATCATGGCACCGATGAATCGCCAGCTTGGAAATTCACTCTGCAATTCCCCTCTTTCGCGCCAATCCTCGACCACGCGGATGATGAGTCACTTCGAAAAGAAATTTGGGAAGCTAGAACAGCCATTGCGCGAACCGGAGAGCACGAAAACTCCGACCTTGTTTGGGAAATTCTTCAACTTCGCCAAGAGAAAGCCGAACTTTTAGGCAAAGCAAATTTTGCTGATTTGACCACCGCTCGCCGGATGGCTAAATCCGGAGAAAATGCCCTGTCTTTTGTCGAAGATCTTCACCGACGTGTGGTCTCGTCCTTCAACCGAGAAACCGCTGAGCTACAAGAGTACAAGGCAGAGAAAACCAGCACGCCAGCTGACATGCTTCAGCCTTGGGAAATTTCCTACTGGGCTGAGAAGCGGCGCAAAGAACTCTATGACTTCGATGACGAAGAACTACGCCCGTACTTTCCAATCGATGGAGTCATCAATGGTATGTTCCAAATCGCTGAAAAGCTGTTCAAGATCCAGATCGTCGAACGGGAATCCGAACACATTGAGACCGGATCAGGAGCAACCACAGACAAAGTCGAAGTCTGGCACGAAGACGTAAAGTTCTACGAAATTCGAACTCAAGACGACGTACATCTTGGCTCGTTCTACGCCGACTGGCATCCACGTGCTGAGAAGCGCTCAGGTGCATGGATGAACTTTTTTCGCACAGGCTGTCCACCTCGTGGAGACGATGACAGACAACCTCACCTCGGTCTTATCTGTGGCAACCTCACCCCGCCGGTAGGTAATGAACCCGCTCTTTTAAAACACAGTGAAGTCGAAACGATCTTCCATGAGTTTGGACATCTGATACACCACCTCCTAGGTGAAGTTGGCTATCGTGCCTTGAATGGAATTCATGTCGCTTGGGACTTCGTTGAACTTCCATCTCAGTTCATGGAGAACTTCTGTTGGGATCGTGAAAGTCTTGATTTTTTCGCGCGCCACCATGAAACCGGCGAGCCGATCCCTGCTCGACTGTTTAAGAAGATGCTAGCTGCTCGGAACTATCTCTCTGCGAGCGTCATGATGCGTCAGCTTTCATTAGGCAAACTCGATCTCGAACTGCATATCAACTATGCTGGTAAACCCGCCGAAGACCTAGATCGCCTGAGCCGTACTCTGCTCGCCGACTACCAAATGCCTACGAAAACGGAACCCCCTTCGATGGCGAGACACTTTACGCACTTGTTTGCACACCCGACTGGATATGGAGCTGGATACTACTCCTACAAATGGGCCGAAGTCCTTGATGCCGACGCCTTCACCCGCTTCCAAAAAGAAGGCGTTCTCAATCCAGAAACCGGACTTTCTTTCCGCAACGAAATCCTCAGTCGGGGTAGCTCAGAAGAACCGGATGTCCTGTTCAGGAATTTCATGGGTCGGGATCCCGATCTTCATTCCCTACTCAAACGTTCCGGACTGACGAGCTAACCATACTCCACGCCCGCGGTGTTGGAATTTTAGGGGTTGGTGTTGCGATACGATTGCTTCCACATCAATTCATGAAGGTGTGATATCCTAACCAATCGCACCATCTGGGAGAGCTACTCCCTTCTTGGGCTTTTGATACCATTGGAACCCGCCCTCTTTATTGGGGTCAAGAATCTCAATCCACTCGCCCTCAAACGATAGTTCCAAACGTCGGAGCCACTGCTCTTTTTGAACTTTCGGAAGGAGGATGTCTTTTCGACGGGCTTCGGCGCGCATGAGAAAGGTTCGATCATAGTTTTCCGCCTCCACCGTCTCCTTTACATGAGCTCCCCAGTCACCACCTGGAAGAGTCCGAATCTCAAGAAGTCCTCGGTGACTTTCACCAACGATTCGGTTGTTCTTTAACTCTTGGATTTCAGCCATGCGATTCCTTTGGCGTTGGACGATCTCTTCCGCCTCGACCGCTTGCTTCAATTCGTCCCCTTCTTTCGCCTCTCCATGTTGGTAGACATCAAGACGGATTTTGACCTCCAGTGGCTCGATCTTGATCGGCTCTGGAGTCGTCAGCGGAACCTCGGGAAATGAGCACCCTCCGAGGATTGCCACGATGATAAATAGCAGGGGAATCTTCATTGAATTTGGGAAGGACTAGGGTGAAGCAGCTGGTGCATTCGCAGGTCGGTTTGAACTTTTGAGAGGTGGAGAAGGCCGGTGATCGTGCACGACAATCTCAATATCGCGGATTCCATCAGGGCCTATGAGATCGAAATCGAGCTCGCCTTCTTGGCCATAGATACTGAATTTGCCCACCGCCTTCTCATAGCGAAAATTCTGAAGCGCATCAATGCCACCTTCTGCGAGCCACGCGACGATGGGATCAGGATCTTCCAGATCGCCCGCAATCCCTTCCAGAGCCCTAATGTCGATTTTGCCGTCGGACTTGTTCCCAAATGATCCAACGGCTTGAAATAATTCATCCATATTTCCGTTAGCGATGATGCTAAAATCAGCGATTCCCGTCATACTAAAATACTCAGGGGTCAAGACCTCCGTAAGCGCCCCAGTGTCAACATCAGAACCGGCTACCCATCCATCCCAGGTGTAATTTTCATCGATGTAGGCATTCACTTCACCTTCAACATATCCACCGTATGCATCGGCTCCAAAATGGATGTAAATGCCGTGCTGATCGTAGGTGATCGATACGTAGGGGTTGTCCCCAACAAACTGTTTAAAACGAATCCTCTTCGCCTGCAAAACCTCAACCAAGTTGTTATCAATCTGCTTGAAAGGAAGGTTAAAGGTGACAGAACCCGATAGCTTTTCGAGCATCAGTTCAATTTCTGGGAGTGGATAATCGCCTTCTTGGATCGCGAGATTCGCTTCGACGACCCCACTGCCAAGCTCCGTGTAGCAAGAGAAGGGGAAGGGGATTTCGAACCCTGGCAGCGGAGTTCCCTTTGGTGCCACGACAATTTTACCGTTGTGGGCTTCAAGTGCACCAATGTCCCAGCCCTTTTCTTCGACAACCTTCGCCTCTTCGCCCTCAGCGATTACTTCATCCGCAACATCTTCCTCAGCTTCTGCGTCGGTATCTAAGAACTTCCTATAGTGCTCGACATACCAAAACAGATGTTCACCGACATAAATCGTCGGATTAACGATCTCGACCCGGTCAATGTGTTGCTCTAGGAGCCCCGCAATCGTGAACTCGACAAAAATCGTATCAAGCACAGCAACTGGAATAAGCGGATTGTAAGGAGAGGGGATCTCAAGATTGACAATCTCAACACGCTGTATGCCTTCCCGCTTCTCCAATCCGAACACCACTGTCGGAAGGCCTGGAGCAACGTCCCTTAAGACAACTTGCGTATCGTTAATTATGAGGCTCTTAAAATCTGGTAGCCCTTCAGCCGTGGCCGGATCAGACGGCTGCTTAGTGAGGTCGTCTTCTTTGCCATCACCGCTGGCAAACTGAATGAGTTCTTCGCCGACTTCTAGAACTCCTCCGCTCAGCGAAATGTTCTCCAACCCACCGCCAGTCCACACTTTAGCGTAGTCAACATCGACTGAGATCTCCTTTGTGCGGTAAAACGGATCAGACTCAGCAGCCGTTCTCAAAGCAACATCGGAGAAGTTGACCGCCAGTAAAGTGACATATGTCCCCTCTATTGTCGAAGGTGTATGAAGGGAGAACTTTGTCTCGATCAACGGCATTTCCGGAACGAGCGCACCCATTGAGAAGTTACCTTCTTTGATCGTCAGATTAGCGAATTTCCACAGCTCTGGAGCAGCGAAGATCGGAACCGGACTAGTCGTAGTGGTGGGGCTCGGCTCAGGCATAGCGAACGTCGATTTATCCAATCTGACTGCGAGTGCCTCCGCTGACAGAGACTTTACCTTTCCAGAATCCATGAAGACTGCAGGCTCAATGGTGACGGAGACTCCTTCAGCAAGAATCGCTGCCTCGCCGTAGCCCGGAAAGCGATAGTCGAGTTTTCCAACGTCGAGAACTTGTTGTGATTCTGGGAACTTCAAGTCTCCACCTGTGAACGCCCAGTCGGCGAGCGTTAAGTCGAAATTGGCTACGCAGTCTGGAATCGACGCCTCTCTAGACCCTTTGATCTTGAGTGCTCCATCCCTGATCGCGAGTGCAGCGAACGATACGGTAGGTAACACAATGGCTTCACTTGATGCCTGGGACTGCTCATCAATCACGGCCGGCGACTTCGCTCCCGTTTCAGAGGGTCTAGTAAGATCTAAGTCAATATCCGGTGATTCAATTTCGACTTCCGACAGGAAAAGCCGACGCTCATCATGGCCCCAGCTCGCATCACCTTTAGCAGCAAATTGTTCGATTTTCACTGCACCGAGTTCTTTGAGATCAACCACAACATCATTGAGTTCTGTACCCACCTCCTCAATCACAAGGCTCCCATTCTTGAGCACGGCATTCCTTCCTGTCACCAAGACACCTGCATCGACTCCGCCCAAATTGGCCTGGCCAACTTTTCGAAGCTGGAAGCGTTCATTATAAACTCGAAGGATATCGAGCTGAATCGTTGGAAGGGTCCTTGCTGGACTTTCGATAGCGCTAGGTGCCTTTACTCCGCTACCGCCTAGTGCCGGAGGTGAGGCCAAGGCGGGAGGGTGTTCGGGTTCAGGATAGGCAGGTTGATCAAGAGCTTTCGCTAGTCGCTCAAGAAAAGGAAGATCGAGTTCAAGACTCCGAGCGTTGGCAGAAATTTCGCTGATATGGATGAGATCGCTGTCGGCACTCTCCAACCGAACTCTCGATTCCTTCACATCGAGAAGCAGGGGTGAGTCAGTAGTCCCTATCATGAGATTGGAAAAACGGATGTCCTGGGACTCGCATGTCAGAACACCCTCACGAAGAGAAAAACGCCCGCCCTCGAAATCGAGAATCATTTTACTAGCTGGCCAAAGGTCATCCCCTCCGTAGCTCAGAGCAGTATTGCGCAGAACAATGCGATCCCAAGAAAGCCGGGCCGGCCTCGATTCTTCCGGGTCTTGCTCAGTGGGAGATGTCGGGCTGGACTCCGCGCTGATCTCTGGCTCAGTTACGGGAAACAGAAAATCAATGTCAGCTCGTTCAGCCGAAAGGACCCCGTCGGTGATTTCCAAATTTCCTAGGTGCCCCGCTGCGACGCTTCGTAGGTCGAGCAACCAATTGGCCTGATCGGCATTCAGAATCACGCGTCCTGATTCTCGCTCGGTTAGGCGAACACCATCAATACGAATTCGATTTGCCCCTTCGAATTCCAAGCCTGCGACGGCTACATCGTATGGCAATTCCAAGCGCTGCCCCAGTGAATTGACCAACTCAACCCGCTTCGAATAACCCAAAATCACAGCCACAACGAGGCAGAGTAGGAACAATAGTCCCAGAAACACAATCGTGCGAATCAGGCGTCCGAGCAGGCTGCGCTTTTTCTTTCCCGAGGATTTCGCGGGCGTCGTGTGTATCTCATCTCCCTCGCTTTCGATGGGATTTGGGCTGTCTATCTCCTCGTTCATGGTTGGTGAGGCCGCAGAAGGCAGCGGCACTATCATCCCTCCCACATTGAGATGCTTAACTAACCCAAAATGTTCAACCGTTCAATCGCGGCTGTCCGATTTCGTTAAGACTTCAGCTGGAAGAGCCCTATCCGCCATCGCTGACCCAGCAAAAAAGGCTGTTCGATGAGCTCTAAGGAAGGGCTGATCAATTCCGCCACCTGCCACAAAGATGGGAATTGAAGATAGCTCCGTGTTTCGTCCAAGAACGTGGCACGACCGTCCCGGGTCGTCGCACTCCGGGGCTATGACCGGGACGGTCATGCCACGGATTTCACGGCGCGGGGGCTTCTTCCGAGTTGCAGCCCTAATTAATCAGACCTTCCCTAACGAATTCGGGTGGTATTTGAGCGCCCGAAGTTTCCGAATCCACCGCCACCACCAAATCCACCGCCTATCGACCCGCCGCTGCCAAATCCAGCCCCCCCAAATCCGCGACCATTCGCATGCCCACTACCGAAACCACCACCGTGTTGTCCGGAGCTGGTGGCAGGGGTGAATCCAGGGACTGGAATGCCGTGGCGCTTTAGATCGTTCTCTTTGAGCTGGTGATTATGAAAGACCAATTCGTTGACCCGTTCGACACGGTCTTCTTCAAACTTTGCCAACTGGGAGTTGTAGTCGGCTTGAGTAATTTCTCCGGCCTCCAGCTTCGTTTTCATTTCGCCAAGGTCACGAGCAATGATCTCATCATACTGCTCATTGAAGTGCTCAAACGTATTGAGCGTAGGCGTCGGTGAAGCGCAACTGGCCAGCGCAAAAGCAGCGATTGAAGAGAGGAGTGTTTTTGGAAGGGTGCGAAACATGAAACGGAGGGGACGCTATCATCTTACCTTGAGCGGTGCTGCTTCGCAACCGTGGGGTAAATTCTGAGACCAGTTCCTATGAGGACGCCATTCGGAGTTCATGTGCCAACAACGCCAATCCTGCGATCGACGCTGTTTCACATCGCAACACCAACGGACCTAGGTCGAGACTCAGGTATCCCGCAGAGCGAATCTGATCATATTCTAAATCAGAAAAATCTCCTTCAGGGCCCACCAACAAGACTGCCTCAGCTGGGTTGAGACGACTTTTCTTGAGCAATTCTCGGAGCGGTTGAGATCGACCTGGGAGGTCAGCGACAATCCCTACCCGGTCATCTGACCCGATCGGCCGCTGGGCGAGCAACTCGTCTAAAGTTGTCGGCCCAGCTACCTCCGGAACCCAATCACGGCCGCATTGTTTCGACGCCTCCAAAGCGACTCGCTGCCACTTCTCGCGCTTCCGGTCGCCATCACGACCACCTTTGTCCGGTCGGGCGACCGTGTGCTCGGTGACCAGAGGAGTGATACGATCCACTCCAAGTTCGGTCGCTTTCTGAATCACTAAATCCATGGTCTTCCCCTTAGGGATTGCCGTGGCGAGATGGAGATCGGGTTTCGGCCGCTGAACACTGACGACGTCCCCGAGCCGAGCTTGGACTTCTCGGCTGGTAACGTTGCTAACTGTCGCTCTTGCAGATCGTCCAGCGCCGTCGAATAAGATAATCTCGTCGCCGATCCGGACGCGCAAAACCTGACAACAATGCCGGGCCTCGTCGCCTGTTAGAACGACAAGACCGTCCTCCGTCCACGCTTCAGGCGGTAGGAGAAAACGCGGCATAGCGATCGATTGGTCGGCTACTTAAAGAAGCGCTTTGCCTTTTCGAAGAACGACTCGTGGAGAGGGCTGTTCTCGTCACCGACAGAATCCGAGAACTCTTTGAGCTTTTCTTTCTGCTCAGAGTTGAGTTTGGTCGGCACTTCGACCTGAACCTGAACGTGCAAATCGCCCTTGCGGTTTGTTCGTAATTCCTTAACGCCTTTTTCGCGCAGTCGAAAAATGGTTCCGCTCTGAGTACCTGCAGGAATTTTGATTGATGCCTTCCCCTCCAATGTCGGGACTTCCTTCTCTCCGCCGAGGGCTGCCTTGGCAAATGAGATTGGAACTTCACAGAACAGGTTCGAGTCTTCACGCTCAAAAATTTCGTGCTCTTTGACGTGGATCACGCAATACAAATCCCCGTTCCCAGCACCACGCATTCCGGCGTCACCATTGTTACTAGAGCGCAAACGAACGCCGTCGATAACCCCAGCTGGGATCTTTATTGTGATCCTGCTGGTTCCCTGTGCCCTGCCTTCGCCGCCGCATTTTTTGCAGGGGTTGGCGATCGTCTGTCCGCTGCCAGAACAGGTTGGACAAGGGCGCTGAACTTGAAATAGGCCGTTCGATGAAATAACCGCACCGGAGCCACCACAAGTGCCGCAGCTCTTACCACCTGAACCGTCAGCGGAACCGGTAGAATCACAAGAATCGCAACCTTCGAATTTCTCGAGCTCTAGCTCTTTTTCACAACCGAATGCCGCTTCTTCTAGGGTGATTTGCAGATCATAGCGAAGATCGGAACCACTCAGGTCTGCTCTTTGTCCGCCACCCCTGCGACCACCGCCGCCAAAGATTTCGTCGAAGATACCGCCACCGCCACCGCCACCGCCGCTGAAAACCTCGCGGAAGATATCCATCGGATCGTGGAATCCACCGCCGCCGCCGGCAGGGCCACCCATCCCTCCTTGCTGGAAAGCTGCATGCCCATAACGGTCATAGGCGGCTCGCTTGTCATCGTCAGAAAGAACATCGTATGCTTCGCCGATCTTCTTAAAGGTTTCCTCCGCTGCCGGATCATCTGGATTTTTATCCGGATGGTATTTCACCGCTAATTTGCGGTATGCCTTTTTCAGCGCGTCAGCATCAACATCGCGAGAGACCCCCAAGGTCTCGTAGTAGTCCTGTTTGGAATTTGCCACGTCAGTCTAGGAATCCTCAGTTGATGCATGTTCATCTGCGCCACCAGCCCCTTGAGACACGATAACAGTAGCTGCGCGGAGCAACCGGTCATTCAGCACATAGCCCTTACGCATGACGCGCAGAATTTCACCCTCAGCAACCTCGTCAGACGGCTCTTGGCCGACTGCGTCATGGGTTGCTGGATCGAAAGCACCAGTTACCGGAACCTCAGTCACACCCCGACCGTCGAGGAAGTCAGCGATCTGCTTTTTGACCATTTCCATGCCTTTAAAGATCATCGAATCCTCAGACTCCGCCCGCGCTGCATCTAGGCCCATGTTGAAATTGTCGAGAATCGGAAGGAGGTCTTCAAGCAGCCCTGCGTTGGCAAACCGAATCGAATCAATCCGCTCACGCTCCACGCGCTTGCGAAAGTTCTCGAGATCAGCTTGGCGGCGAAGCGCAATGTCCTTCCATTCGGCGGCTTCCTGTTCTGGGGTTTTAGGCTCAGGTGGCGGAGCTGGTGCTTCTTCGACGTCAGCGGGCGAGGTATCGTCCACTGCCGCTGGGTCAAGGACGTCGGTATCGTCGAGTATGTCCTCGGCAGCCGGCTTGTCTTGATTGGAATCTTTTGTCATCGCTAAATTTGTTCTCTCCACCAGACGGTTCCGAATGGCGGGCGGTAATCTTAGCTCTTTTCGATAGCAATCAAGGTGATGTCGTCGGTCTGTGGAACTCCAGTCATGAAGTCCATCAACTCAGCCTTGAGCACTTTGATCACTTGATCCGGCCCCTCTGGGGCGAGCTTTCCAAACGAATTGATCAACCGAGGAACATCGAACTCCAATCCTTTGCCATCAATCGCCTCGGTCGCGCCATCAGTGTAGAGAAGAAGACAATCACCCGGCTCCATCTCGATTGTGGTCTCAGCGATTAAGCGCTCAAAGACACTCCCTGCATCTACACCAATCGGCATTCCTCGCGGTTCAATCTCAGCTACTTCGCCGGTCGCTTTTCTATAATGAAGCGGTGGATTGTGGCCAGCCCTCGCCAAAGTGATGGCATTGCTCTGACGATCCAACACCAGATAGACCTTGGTGATGAACATGTCCTCACGGATATCTGGGAAGATGACCCGGTTAACCCGCTTCAGGACTTCAGCGGGCGAAATTGTTTCTGCAGCATTTGCACGAAGAACACTCCGCGTCATGGCAGCAACCAAAGAAGCAGGAATTCCTTTTCCAGAGACGTCTCCAATGGTGACTCCGTAGTGGTTCTCATCGATTCGAACGTAGTCGTAGTAGTCTCCACTAACTACCTTAGCAGGGAGGTTGACTGCAGAGAACACATAGTCGCTGAGTTCGGGATCGCTTTTCGGCAACAAGACCCGCTGGATCTCACTGGCATTTTTAAGATCTCCTTCGAGGCGGCGTTTTTCGACGGCTTCCTGATGAATTCGGGCGCTACCTATGGCGTAACCAGATTGCTCAGCGACCGACAAGAATACCTCATAGTCATTCGGCGAGAACACATGATCAATACGATCGTCTGCGATGACAAGAATACCATAGGTGACTCCGTTCGATGTCAGTGGAGCGATCATCGTACTGACGTGCTGCTGAAACTGATTCGGCGGCGCGTTGAACGTTTCCGCCTGGCGGATATTCGCCACATTGACCGGTTTTTGACTCGTAAATACAGAACCTAGAATGCCGAAATCATCTGGAATACTATGGAGCCGGAGAAAGCTATGCAGTGTTTTTAAATTACCCCGAGAGCGTTCGACAATGCGCTCAGGGAGCTGAACGACAGGAGGGCAATGCGCAGAAAAATGAGCGGGGACGAGAACTCCGCGCTCGGAATCGTGAGTGTAAATCGCTCCGCCGGTGGCATCGGCCACAGTCGCAGCACCTTCGACAATCAGGCGATACATCTTCTCCTCTGGATCATCATGAGAAAGCGCTTCCCCCAAGCCATGGAGAAAATCGAACATGCGTCGCTCCTCACCAACAATTGCCTCTCGCTCGCTTCGAACGCGACGCAGATTGGCCCTTTCCCTGATCAGTAGGAGCGCAAGAAATACCAGCGCGGCAATTAGGATCAGATAGGAAATCGCCTGCACGTCAGAGCATCCTTTAATCTAGATCTTTGCGAAGAAACTCGACCACATCCTCGAACCGAGGAACGTTGTCGGGGTTGGCGTCACCCAATGCTTCGTGAGCGGCGAGAGAAACTTTCGCCTTCTCATCCTTAGTGGAGAGGTCTTTATTTTCGCTGAGTCCTTGCGCAACCAGTTTGCGCTCCTCTTCCCACCGATGCCCAGATTCATCAATTTCAAAAATCGCATCAAGACCGAGGCTACAAATGAGCTGTAGAATCCGACTATTTGTGTTGGCGAGTCCAACCAATTTGTCGTCTTCGGAATCAAGTTGGATGACGATCCCAGTCAACGTTCCGATGAACGTCGAATCCATTCCTCCGCAGTTTTCGAGATCGAAAACGAATTTCGTCGCTCCAGCAGCGATCTGCTTATTCGCGTAGCTTTTTAGACCCGCGCTATTCTGAAACGATCCCTTTCCTTCAACGCGGATCCAGTGGATATCCGCGACCCTACCGATCAGGATCTTCGAAACGTCGGTGCTCAAGTGTGTAATTGAACGGTTGAAATGGATCGATGGGGTTTCACACCAACCGGAGTCTATTCCCAAAGAAACGACGGATAGGTCGCTACTAAATTACCGCCTTGGACGACGGAGGCCTGCCATGAAAGCACATTTCCATCGTCTTTGTATTCGTCACCAGTGACTTGAAACTCGGTGGTATTTGTCCGGCCGATCCGATCGACTGCAATTTCTTTGACGAATACTTCGTCTCCCGTATCTGCTTGCCTGAACTCAAAACGAACTGTGACTGGAGTCTGGCGATCTTCTGTCCGCCAGAACACCGTATAGTAATGACCTTCCCGGTGACGAAGTTCCAATGGAGTGATCGCACCATGAACACGACGGGCCCGCGCATTGCGTACCATTGGGTCAACAGCCTTCAGAGATTTCTTGTCCTTAATGTCGAGATGGAAGCTCTTCACTTTAAGAACTTCACCCCCATTTTTCAGGCCACCGGCTTGACCGGCTTCAAACTCGGCATCTGCACCCATGTAATCGATACCCGCTTGAGAGGCACCACCCCCTTCAGGGTCGTTGCTAGAACAGCCCCCCAAAGCAGCTCCGAAGAGTGTAATGAAGAGCATTTTTCCCGCTTTGGGGAACCAGGACGGAAGAGAAATCTGGATCATCGCTTTGCTAGAAAGTCGGATTCCTCGTGCGGATGTCAACCGCATAAGAGAGAAAGCCTATGGTTAAAGATATACCCTTCTGACCCGAGGAGTAATCCCAGTCAATACTTCCCACGGAATAGTGCCGGCCAAAGTTGCCAATTCCCCGACGGTTGGAGCCAGTCCTGCAGGGTCTCCAAACAGACATACTTCATCTCCAGGCCGAACATCTGGTAGTCCTCCGACATCGATCATGATCTGATCCATGGTCACCCTGCCCAGCAATCGGCATCTTTTACCGCTAACGAGCACTTCAGCGTCACGTCCAGAAAGGTGCCGCATATATCCGTCCCCGTAGCCAATTGACACCGTGGCGACGCTAGTTGATTCCTTGATCACATGGGTGCGGCCGTAACTAATTCCGGATCCTGCGGGAAGGTTTCTAACTAGGGTTACCCGACTTTTTAGGGCCATCACCGGTCGCAACCCGTGTTCAAAACCTGGTAGGGGCGATGCCCCGTAGAGCATCAAACCCGGTCGAACCAAGGTTCCCAATTCCTGTTCGGCATATCCCAAAAGTCCCGCGCTGTTCGCCAGATGGACTTCCCGAAACCGATTCGAGTAAGGCTTAATCAGGTCAGAAAACTCAACAATTTGGGAACTGGTGAAGGCGTGATCTTCGTCTGCGGATGGAAAATGGGTGGCGACTCCCTCAATTTCTAACCCAGGCAATTCGAAAATTTCGTCGATCTGATTAAGCCATTCGTCCGGCAAAAACCCAATTCGCCCCATTCCTGTGTCGATGCTCAAATGGACTTTCGCGAGGCAACCCAAAGACTCAGCGAGCCGAGAAAATTCCTGAGCTTCCGAAAGCGTCGAGACCATCACGATCAAATTATGTTCGATCGCCACCTTCCTCTCATCCGCCAAACACGACCCCAGAATGAGGATCGGGCGGGTAATTCCGCTAAGCTTGAGTTCTAAAGCTTCACCGACCCCAGCGACACCAAAGAGCTGAACCGACGCTTCGGTCTCCAACGCACGGGCGACTTCGACCGCTCCGTGTCCATAACCATTAGCCTTAACCACCGCCATCAGCCGACCTGGGCCAACCGATGCCGCGATCCGGGCATTGTGACGAAGAGCGGCCAAATCGACCTCTACCCAGCTCCGAGAGAGATCTTCAATCATGAGGCTTGGGAAATCACGGTCGAAATTTTTTCGGTTAGCTCCCCAAATTCCGCATCGGAAATTACCGGGGTAAACCCAGTTGGAACAGCCGGTTCTTCAGGAACGGGCACCCATGATCGACAGCCCCTGAACTTTGGGTGGAACGGCACTTCCCAAGTTGATTCGGCTCGGTAGACCCGAACAATCGCCAACCACAAACAGCGATCTTCTTCATATTCAAAGCGCTCCTTTAACACTCTGGGTTCCCAATGATGAAACTCCGACAAGACTTCAACCTGCGGCCAATCAACCAACTGAATGGTAGAAACGAGCTCAGCGGCGAAACGAAATTGAACTGGCCCCTGGCTCTCATCTTCAGCGGGCGCATCGGCTTGCTGAGATGATTCCGAGTTCATCGAATCGTAACGAAACAGCTCGGCTTGTTCATGAAATGCGGTAGGAAACAGCCAGAAACGGTCGTGTTGAAATGAGAAGCCACCAGCACCCTCGTGGATGCCGCCTTTTCTCAAGATGATAGATTGGTCGCCATTGCCTAAAGCTTCGCAGACCAGCGACCATTCTTTGAAGGCAATTCTCTCAGGTTTGAACATCAGAAAAATATTTTCTTACTGTAGCCAAAAACCCGTTGTCTGTGAGAACAAATCGCTATAGCGTCCGCACCCACTTAATATGGTGATCGTAGCTCAGTTGGTAGAGCACCGGTTTGTGGTACCGGACGTCGCGGGTTCGAGCCCCGTCGGTCACCCCATTTCCCCCCGTTTTTAGACCCTAACGTTTCGTCTGGGAGGGCGTCATGGATTCTTTCGAGCAGAAGATCGGATACAAGTTCCACAATTCTTTGCTCCTAGCCGAGGCATTGACCCATCCTAGCTTGGCGTACGAGACTCATCGGCCTCACTTCGACAATCAAAGGCTTGAATTTTTAGGTGATGCGGTTCTTCAGCTGGTGCTAACCGAAGAGCTTTTCACCCGGTTTTCGGAATTTCAAGAGGGCCCACTTACCAAACTGCGAGCCCGCATTGTTTCCCGCCCTGCCCTAGCTGACCGAGCAACAGCAATCGGTCTCGGCGAATTTCTGATGATGGGGAAAGGCGAAGAAACCTCTGGCGGCCGCAAACGTGCTTCGGCTCTAGCAGATGGATTTGAAGCACTTGTCGGAGCCATTCATCTCGACGGTGGAATCGAAGCTTCCAGCGAATTTATCCTCCGCCAATGTCGGGGAGTCCTCGAAGAAGTCTCGATTGCCCCAGAAGAAAACAATCCAAAGGGTCAGCTTCAGGAGATCCTGCAATCGGTCTCCCCAACCAGCCCTTCCTATCACGTCGTCAGCTCAGTCGGTCCTGATCACTGCAAAACCTTCACCATCGAAGTGGCTTGGAAGGATGTGGTTTTAGCTAGGGGAGAGGGCAATAGTAAAAAGAACGCTGAAATCCAAGCAGCACTCGCAGCACTCGAATCGGACACGGTGAAGGAGCTCGAAAAGAGTCAATCTAATGTCGATGAGAACGAGTCGGTGAACTCTGTGTGAATAAGGTGAGCACGAATTGGAACAAATCTGGCTATCTCTAATTCATCCTCTTCTGAACTCACTTCCAATTCGGTTATTCGCCTGTGACCACGGGCTTCCCACCTTTAAAACAAACGACTTGTGAAGGTGGCTCACATATTCACAGCCCCTATTACTTCTCTTTAATTAGGCCAAAATTCCTTTCTCATCAGCCAATCCCACGTACGGACCAATCAAGAGCACCAAAGTTAGCCGATTGGAAGTCCAACTCCCGGCTCTGGAATCACTGCTCGACCTGGCCCCAGTTTTTCGAGAAGTGTATCAGCAAACCACTCTTTCGCTTCTGGGTCACCGTGGACGAGTAGAGTCCGTTTGGCGTCGACTTGAAGAATGTAATCCAGGATCTCATCTCGTTGAGCGTGACCGCTAAAATTGAAACGTTCGACTTCGCATTGAATTTCGAGTTCCGGACCGCTGGGGCCATCGAGTTGGACGGTGCCACCTGTGCCAGAAGCTTGGATTTTTCCACCAGGTGAATCTGGATCACAGTATCCGACGAATAGAATCGCGTTCCGTGGATCATTGAGGATGTGACGGGCAAAACCATTCGAGACTGTTCGCTCGGTCAGCATGCCGCTCGACAGGGCGAAGATTGATCCTGGAGAATAGCGCAGCGGATTTCCGGAGCGCTCGGATGCTACGGTCAAGTCGACCTCATCGAGGATCACGAATCCTTTAAGGTCTCGGTTGGCGCAATTGGCCAATCGGTCAAAGATCCCAGTGATCTTTGTGCTCAGGCCGCCGATGAATACTGGCATGTCAGGAATTTGGCCTTCACCTTTCAGCTGGTGGATCAGGGTTAGCACTTCCTGGGTTTTACCGAAAGCGAAGACAGGAATAAGGACAGCGCCTCCCCGGTCGTGGCATTCGCGAATGTGTTCGGCCATGCGAAGTGCTTCGGCTCGACGCGAGTGGTCGGGGTTGCTTGGAGTGGCTCCGTGGGTGGTTTCGACGATGAGGGTGTCGATATTTTCGGTCGGCAATTTGGCTCCTTGGACGATGGCTTGATCGTCGAAAAGGATGTCTCCCGTATAGAGGATCGTCTTGTCTTGGTAGGTGAAAGTTGCGCCGGTTGCGCCCAAGACGTGACCAGCATGATGCATTTCGCAGACCACTTCGCCCGAGTCGCCGATGCGGATTCGACGTCCGACAGGCTGTGGGCGTAGGCGCTTCACAATACGATCGACTTCGCGGTGGGTGAATAGGGGGAATTCTGGAATGCCCAGTTCGTGACGCTGGTTCTGCATCACATGAACGCTGTTATGCATCATCGCCGCGGCGACATGCTTCGTCGGTTCACTGAGGATTGCCTGCGCGTTTGGTTGGTTCCGAAGCAGAACCGGCATACCACCTAAGTGATCGAGATGAGCATGGCTTAGGAAGAAAGCATCAACTGTGTCGTGGCCGAGCGCACCGAGTTGAGGGAGCGCTGGATTGCCCACTTCTTTCGGGTGCAAACCGCAGTCGAGCACGATTCGGGTGTCTCCGAGTTCAAGGAGGTAGCAGTTTCCTCCGATATCTGTGCGGGGTGTCAGGCTCGTAAAAAACATAAAGTAGGCAGAGGTTGGCAGCAACCAGAGGTTGCGTAAAGCTCCCATATCGGTTCAGCGACCGTCAGGGTTTGGTCTTTCCAAGTCGTTAGGTGGAGGCTATCTTAAGCGCTGTGATTCGTTCCAACTTGTTTCCCTCGCTACTCGCTCTCGTGCTGATCTCGCAAAGTTTGATGATCGGTATCTCCCGAGCTGATTTGATTTCCGACGAGAGCATTGAGGAGTTGAAGAGTGTCCAAGAGAAGGTCAAAAGGCAGTTGGAAAAGTCGATGGCTGCTACGGTGGCGATTGTCAGCACGAGCGGAATGGGAACCGGCGTGCTAGTGTCTGAGGATGGGCTAATTCTTACTGCTGGCCATGTTTCGATGAAGCCAGGACAGCAGATGCAAATTGTGTTCGCTGATGGAAAAAAGGCGAAAGCAGAGACCTTGGGGCGTCATCTGCTCAGTGATGCTGGAATGATGAGAATCGTGAAACCCAAGGGCCCGCTGCCTTACGTTGAACTTGAGGATGACGCATCTGCGTCGGACGCAGGTAAATGGTGTTTCGCTTTAGGTCATCCTGGTGGTCGTGACGCAGATCGCGGAATCGTTCTTCGAGTCGGCCGCGTTCTTCAGAAACGAAAGTTCAAGATTAAGACCAGTTGCGAGCTAATGGGCGGCGATTCCGGAGGGCCGCTGTTTAGCATGAACGGTAAGGTGATGGGTATTCACTCTTTCATTGGCGGCGAATTTACTGACAACTACCACGTCACCATGGATCCATTCCACACCCATTGGGATGCGATGCAAGACAAGGAAGTGGTGACATTAGCCGGTTATGGAAAGGGTGGATTTCTAGGGGTTCGAACCAATAATCACGAGACCGGGGTGATTGTTAGTGAGGTGGTGGAGGGCAGTGCAGCCGAGGACGCTGGGCTTCAGGTAGGCGACATTGTATTGTCGATCGATGGCACACTGATTAAAGGCTATTTGGGATTCGTAGAGTATCTCCGCCAGAAGAGCCCCAACGAAGTCATTGAGTTGGATATTCTCCGTGATGAGGAGCAGAAGTCGCTCAATGTGACCCTTGGCGAACGAAAAAAATAGAACCTATTGCTTTGCACAAGATGACTAAAATCCCGTCGCAGATTCTTTCAGCCATTCTCAGAGTTTGGGCATGTTGTGTATTCATAACGAACGTTCAGGCGGCGGAGGAAGATGATCGTAAACTCGGACTAGAGCTCCAGAAGTTGGCTGCTTTGGGCTCTGACCGAGTCTTGGAGATCTTTGATGCTAATCAGACTCGTGGTGTTGCGACGATTGTTTCTGAAGATGGTTATCTTATTGGTAAACAGAGTGACCTCGCCCAAATCGACGAAATTCTGATCCGTCTGGGTTCGAAAAAAATTCCGCCTCGTCTTGTCGAATTGTTGCCTTCTCTGGATCTCGTAGTGATCAAAGTTCCTGCCCATGGGCTGGATAGTATTTCTTGGAAGAAAGAGGAAAAAGCAGTGACAATGGGAGATTGGTTGGTGTCCGTTGGATCGAAAAAAAAGGAAGCAAGTTTGGGGGTAGTCAGCGCAAAAACCCGGGAGATTAAGCCGTCTCGAGCGGCCTTGGGGATTCGGATGAGCACCCCGACAGCTAATGAAACGGGTGTAGGGATTTTGGGTGTGGTTCCCAATAGCCCGGCGCAGAGGGCGGGCTTGGCTGCAGGGGATAAGTTATTATCCATTGATAATGAAAACGTTGCGAGCCCTGCAGATGTTAAGCGCTTGATCACCGCATCAGCTCCAGGTCAGGCGATTGTGATTGAAATTGAGCGGAAGGGTCGGCGATTCAGTGTTTCGGCATCACTAGAAGACGCGTCGATTTTGGGCAATCCGATGGAGACCAGCCAAGTCCTGAACGGACGGACGTCGCTTCGCAGAGTCGATTTTCCGCAGGTGATTCAACATGATACCCCCTTATCTCCCGATTTGATGGGAGGCGCGTTGCTCGATCTCGATGGCAATTTTGTCGGTATTAATATCGCGCGGGTCAATCGATTCACGACCTACGCATTGCCCGCGCATGTCTTTGCTGATGCCGTTCAGCGGGCGATCAGTGAAGACCGTCAGCGGAGGGCTGCGGCGCGCGGTTCTCTTCTGGTTCCGATTGGGCCTCAGGGATCAGCGAAAAACCTCTAGCAGGGTGTTGAAAAACTCCGCAACCCGTCGTTCTGAAAGAATTGTTGAAAAGAAAAGCGGCTTTGCCGAATCGAAGGCTGAGCGAACCCTTCGGGCGTAACCTCATGAGAACGAGGTCGTTGTTGCTCGTCACGCATGGATGTTCATCCACTTGATCCTCGCGCCTAACCCTCGATCACATGAGGCTCCGCGACGGGTCATCGCCTTTTTCAACACCCTGCTAGGGAAGATCTGATCAATTCCGCCACCTGCCACAAAGATGGGAATTGAAGTCAGGTGTGGCAGCGCTGCGCGCTGGAGAAAAAGAGGCTACCCTTCGGGTTACAGCCCAGACTACGCCTAGCTTTGTTGCTCGTTGGTTGTGGATGTTTATCCACGTTGCCGTCGCGTCGCTCCGCCCTTTGGGCTGCCTTCGGCAGGCTTTGTCGCTGCGCTCCAATCACCTCGCGCCGTGCTAGGCGAAATCTGGACGGCAATGGCAGATCGCCTAATTAGTCAGACCTTCCCTAGTCTAGTCGTTTTGCCACTGTTTTGGGTGGTCAGCGTTTCTCTTGGTGGACAACGCGGCCGTTTCCCGCTACTTCGATGGGACATCTTCTGCTGTTGGTCTTCATTCCGCTATGCGCTACAAAACCGCCTCATCTGATTTCTTTTGTGACAATCGCCAAGCGCTGGGCGCTGCTCTGGATTCTGGTTGCGTGGCCGTTGTCCAAGCCAACGATGTTTTGCCGACTGGTGCCGACGGAACGTTGCCGTTTCATCAAAACAGCGACCTCTATTATCTGACTGGTGTCGATCAGGACGAAACGGTGCTGCTGTTGTTTCCAGATGCATTCCACGAAGCCGATCGGGAAATTCTGTTTGTCCGTGAAACGAATGAGCATATTGCGGTTTGGGAAGGAGCGAAGCTTACAAAGGAGCAAGCGACGGAACTTTCAGGAGTTTCTACTGTGCGTTGGATCTCTGAGTTTGACGATGTATTCAGACGTTTGATGATCGAAGGGCGTGGCCTCTATCTAAACACCAATGAGCACCTTCGGGCATCAGTGGAGGTTCAGACTCGGGGTGATCGCTTCATCCGCCGGGTAAGAGATGAGTTCCCTCTTCATCCGCTTCATCGCTTGGCTCCGTTGATCACCGCACAGCGGATGATCAAATCAGAGCCTGAAATTGCGCTTTTGCAGAAGGCTTGCGACATTACCGAGGCAGGATTTCGGCGTGTCCTCGGATTTCTCAAACCGGGTGTTACTGAGTATCAGATTGAAGCCGAGTTCATGCACGAATTCCTCATGGCTGGCTCACGGGGATTTGCGTATTCACCGATCATCGCTTCTGGAATGGACAACTGCGTCCTGCACTATTTAGTTAATGATAAAACCTGCGCTGAAGGCGACTTAGTCCTTCTCGATGTTGCCGCTGAATACGCCTACTACAACGCCGACATGACTCGCACGATTCCTGTTACTGGCAGGTATTCTCCCCGGCAGCGTGATGTCTACCAAGCCGTTCTCCGGGTCATGCGCGAGTCGGATCAGCTCCTTCGGCCCGGTGTGATGCTAAAGGAATACGAGAAGGAAATCGGTAAGGTTGTCGAAGCGGAACTGATTCAGCTTGGCCTTCTCGAACGTTCTAAAGTGGACTCGCAAGATCCAGATAAGCCGCTCTACAAAAAGTATTTCATGCACGGCACCTCCCACCACTTGGGAATCGATGTTCATGATGTCGGCTTGGCCAATTCTGCGGTCGCCGAGGGAATGGTATTTACGGTCGAACCCGGAATCTACATTCCTGACGAGGGATTTGGGGTTCGGCTTGAGAATGATATAGTGATCGGTGCCGATTCCAATTTTGATCTCATGGCCAATATTCCGATTGAGGTTGAGGAGATTGAGGATCTGATGAATTTGTAGTTCGGAGGCTTGGCAGTCGTTTTGAATCACTTGCGCGAACTCATCTCCACGCAAACATTCCGGTCGGTGTTTAAGCGCCCTTAGCTCAGTTGGATAGAGCATCGGATTTCTAATCCGACGGTCGTGGGTTCGAATCCCGCAGGGCGCGCCATCTTTCTCCTGCAGTTCGATCAACTGATTCGGCGATCGCTAATCGTTGTCGCCAAAGCTCTGAAAAATGGAGCGGACTCTTATTGGCTTCTGAAGGCGACGGGTGGAGAACAAAGAGGGCTAAATAAATTTATGATTTATTATGAACAAATGCTTTATTTATCATAATTATAAGATATTATTAGGGATAAAGTTGTCTGATTCTTACAATTGGCAGCCATGCAATTGTCTTGGCGGCGTAACCTCCGACCTCAGTTTCCATTTCTACCAAAGCTTCTAGTTCTTCAGTTAGCGAACCTCCCCGCATCGGAGTTGGGAAGGCGATATTCTTTCTTGGGATTTTGCTTCTGATCGTCTTGGTAGTCGCTGAAGCAGCGCTTTCGATGCTGTTTTTTAGAGGTGAGGGCGGTCACCCGCTCGCACTCATCAAGTACTCCAAAGCAGCGATCGCCAAGATTCGTACTGCGCAATCTGGTGAGGTCAATATCTGGCAATCCGATCCAGTCTATGGGTTTAGTCATAAACCCAATTCATCGGGGATTCACCAGACGTCAGATTTCAGAGCAACCTACACCATCGACGCTAATCAAGGTCGTGTGGTTGAGACCCCAGTACAACCGAAGGCGAAGCTTCTGCTTTTGGGTGGCTCATACACTTTTGGCCACGGTGTGAATGATGACGATTGCTTCGCTAGTTTAGTTGCCGAGAATTTCCCAGAAGTTGAAGTCGTCAATCGGGGGGTGATGGGTTGGGGTACCAGTCAATCTATGCTGGCCCTCGATGAAGCCTTGGCCGGATCAGATCCTCCAGATGTTGTGATTTACAGCATGATTCCTCATCATGTTAATCGGAACTACATCCGTAGAAGCTGGGTCGAGTCGATTTCTACCTGGAGTCACAGGCACCCGCATTTCGAATTAGTCGATGGTAAGATCACAAATCTAGGGCTCGTTTCCCTGGAGAAGTCGATCCCAGACTCTACTGAGGTGAGGGTCAAAGAACTGGAACTGACATCAGCGTATCTAATCGCCATGGCGGAAGCTTGTGCAGATCGTCAGATTGGTTTTGCGGTGAGTTTGCTTCCCGAAGGAAAGTGGCCACCCTCGGTGATCGAAACACTCGTTAGATCGGAAGTGCCGATGCTTGATCTAAGTGAGCTGGCTGTGGAAGGGTTTGCCTACGATATCCATCCAAATCCTGACGACCACGAGGCCATTGCGGTCGCACTCACTGAGTTTCTGCGGGCTACCTTTAGCCGTTCGCTTGGGTTAACTAACCTCTCGAATGTCGGCGGGGTTGGAGTCAGGGCCGTATCCGGTCATGCGGCGATTAGCTTCGAACGTTGAGCTGGACGATTACTCGGAAGCCCGTTGTATTTTTCCAGCGTAACACGCTGGAATTCAGAACTGTGACGAGCAGACCATTCGAGCTTTTTAGCCTTTAGTAAAAAGCATCTGCGCCCCGGTTACGATCAGTAGAATCGCGAAGATTTTCGTGAGGACTGGGTTACTCATCGACTTCATGAGATCGGCTCCGAAATAGGCGGCGATCACTGCTCCGGCTGCCACCGCCGCCATTAGTTTCCAGTCGATGAGCCCATGGAGCTGATTCTTGAAAGTTGCCATCATTGCGGTCGGCACGATTACCGCGAGTGAGGTCGCAACAGCGATCTTGTGATCGATGCCCATGAGCTTAAACACGGGAACTAGGACGATACCTCCGCCAACCCCGCAGAGGGCTCCGAGTAGTCCAGCTGCGGCTCCAACAAGAAGCCATATACCAAGTAAAGAGAACGCTTTGAGCATTCTCCAACCTAGCTACCAGTGGGAAATATCAAGCTTCGCCCGCGGAAGAGAAGGTTCTCTTCCAAGGAAGGTTTTCTCCACGAGACCAACCCCGGATTCTTCCCCAAGAGTTTCGGATGATCCGGATCGTGCGTGGCAAGAGGTATAGGGCAACACAGACGAGAATCACCGTGCAGATCAGTGCGATGATCGGACTGAATGCGATGACTCCGATCCCAGCTAGGACTGTGGCATCCTCAGCGACACTTGCTGTGACATTGCTGACTGGTTCTGGGGAGGTGTTGATCAGAACTCGTGTCGATGCCTTGGTGGCATGGGTGGTTGCCGCAATTCCACCACCGAGTAAAGCTCCAATGACCTGCAGCGCTGGATCGACATTGCCGAGTGCTGGGAGGGCGACTAACAGGCCACCAACCGGGCGAATGAACGTATGTGCGGTGTCCCAAAAGGTATCGACCCATGGCACCTTATCAGCGAAGAATTCGACCAAAAAGAGACTGCCTGCAACTCCCAGAACAATGGGCGTTCCGAGCACCTCCATGGCGGCAAATCGGTCTGCCAAGGAGAGAAAGTCAAACCGCACTGCCAGACCCACAACGAAGACTGTCAGGTAAAGATTCAGCCCTGCGAGTCCCGCGAGACCAAGCGCCAGACCAAGTTGTTCGAGGATGTCCATGTTCCAGTTTAGACCAATTTTGACACTATTTGTTCAATTTTCACAGAAGTTCTAATTTGTTGCAACCATTAGAGATTTTGGATGATCGATGTGACTCTGACGCTCTCGAGGCGATCTTAGTTACTGGAACCAAACACAACACACATGTCACTAAACCTTCTCGAAATCGCCAAAAGCCACCTCACAACGTCGGTCATTGGTAAGTTAGGTGGGCTGCTCGGTGAGAGCGAGTCCACTACAAAGAGCGCTGTTAACAGCGCTGTACCAAGCCTTCTCGCGGGCTTCATGAAAAAAGCTTCAACTTCCGAAGGCGCTGATGAACTCGACGGAATGCTTGGCGGCTATGATGGTAGTCTTCTCGACAACATTGGTGGATCTCTCGATGCGGCAGGTGATGATGTCGCCGGATTCGCTAAGGGCGGCGAAGGTATCCTTGGAAGTGTCCTCGGTGGCGGCCTTGGCAATGTCACAAACGTCATTTCGAAAGCTGCTGGCATCGGGAATGGATCGGCTAAATCACTGCTCGGCATCCTCGCTCCAATTATCATGAGCATTCTTGGTCGCGAGAAACGTAACTCCGGACTCGATGCTTCGGGGATTGCGGGTCTACTCTCCGGTCAGAAGAGCCACCTAGCTGGTCAGCTTCCTGACGGAATCGGTGACAGCCTCGGTCTCGGTAACCTTTCGGGTGGAGCTGCTGATCGAGTCGGTGACACAGCTGGTGCTGTCGCAGGCGGGGCTGGTCGTGCAGTTGGCGCTGCAGGCGATGCCGTCGGTGGCGCAGGTCGTGCTGTCGGTGGTGCAGTCAGCGGTGGCGTTGATGCGGCAGGCAATGCTGCTGCGAAGGGTGGAAGCATCCTCGGTAAGCTCATCCCTCTCGTTCTCATCGGCCTTCTTTGCTTCTTCGGATGGAAATTCCTTAAGAGGGGCGGCAACGCTGTCAAAGATGGAGTTGCTGGTATCGAAATGCCAAAACTCGACATGCCTGAGCTTCCTAAGATCGACCTTCCTGGTGGAGGTGACTTCGGTGGCCAGCTCAATGACCTCGTTGGTAAAACCGGTTCGACTCTCACTGGGATTACGGATGAGGCTTCTGCTACTGCGGCAGTTCCTAAGATTGAAGGTCTCACTGAAGGCTTCGGTGGTCTCGCAGGTCACCTCGACAAGCTTCCAGCAGCGGCCCGTGGCCCAGTTGTTGGCATGATTGGTAAACTCTCCGGAACAGTTGGTGAGCAGACTTCTCGCATCGAAGCTATTCCTGGTGTCGGTGGAATCGTTAAGCCTGCCCTCGACGGACTTGTCGGTAAGTTGTCGATGTTTAAGTAAGTAAAGCGATCAGTTACACGATTTTAGGCCCGATGCCGGTGATACCGGTGTCGGGCTGTGTTATTTTATCGAAGGTTTTTTTAATCGCTCGCTAAGGACGGGGAACGGTGTCCGTTCTATCTTCAGCTAGTGATTCGTACAATTCTGCAACTTGGGCGCGTTTCCAATCTACCGACCGCATGGACTAACGTTTTGGCGGGTTGGTTGATTACGGGAGGATTGTTTTCGACCTCTAGCTTGGTCAGTTTGCTGATCTTGGTCACTGTTTCCAGTTTACTTTATTTGGGGGGCATGACTCTCAACGATGCGGCTGGTGCCTCCTTCGATCGAAAACATGCGGCTCATCGCCCGATTCCGAGTGGTCGAATTTCCCAGGCAGCTGTCTGGTCGCTGGGAGTTGGTTACTTGGTGGGAGCGACGGTGCTTGCGACCGTGTTTCTGGCCATGGCTGGTGCGGTTTGGACACTTATCGTGGTCGGCTTAATTCTGCTCTACACGTTCACTCACAAACGGACATCGCTTTGTATCTTCGCGATGGGTGCCATTCGGACAGGATTATATTTCATTGGCTCGGCAGCAGCGACTGGCCGAATGTCTCCTCCCAGTGCCGTGTTAATTTGGGGTTTGGCGTTAGGGGTCTATATCATCGTTCTGACCGCAATTGCGCGTCGAGAGGCGACTGGGCCTCGATCAATGCCACGTTGGTTAGTGACAGCCGCCCTTCTAGTCGCTCCGACTGTTGCCCTACTATTGACCGGGGCGACGCAGTCCATGTTGACAATTCCAATCTGGATCGTTCTCGCTGGCTGGGTAGCCTTCGCAACTGCCCCCCTCGCGAAGCGTGAGATCGGCTCCGCCGTTGGTCGACTATTGGCAACCATGGTTCTCCTAGACGCACTTGCCGTTTCACAAGTCACCACCTATCTTCCCGTCCTTCTGCTATTGAGTCTACCATTGCTCCTACTTTGGCAGCGTAAAATTGCAGCAACCTGACCCATATGATCGAACGAGACATCGAGCTCAACTTTCGCCACCGTGTGTTGTTTACCCGCAGTGCGTTTGATCGTGCGAATGCAGACCTCGTTGATTTACTCAATGATGGATCAACACGACCGGTGAGGGTAATGTTCGTCGTTGATGGTCATGTCGCGGAGAAACGGCCAGGGCTGGAGAAGGCGATTACTAGTTATTTCGAATCGCACTCGGACAAGTTGAAATTGGCTGGTCCGATCTTGTCGATTCCAGGTGGTGAGTCCTGTAAAAATGACTTCTCTCTAGTTCAGGGGCTCTGGAAGGAGATCAACGATGTGTCTCTTGATCGGCATTCTTATGTGGTGGCGATCGGTGGTGGGGCAGTTCTTGATCTGGTCGGTTTTGCGGCGGCGACGGCTCACCGCGGAGTCCGCCATCTTCGCTTTCCAACAACAACACTCAGTCAGGGTGATGGAGGCGTTGGGGTTAAAAATGGAGTGAACTACTTTGGCAAAAAGAACTGGGTCGGATCGTTTTCTGTTCCGCACGCTGTGGTGAATGATTTTGATTTTCTCGATACACTCAGTGAAGTAGATCGGCGGGCTGGATTGATTGAAGCGATCAAGGTCGCACTGATTCGCGATGCTGACTTTTTTTCGTGGATCGCCGAACACACTTCCGAGTTAGCTAGTTTGGACACATCAGCCATTGAGTACGCGATCGAAAAAAGTGCCGAGCTTCACGTGGAACATATCGCGACTAGCGGAGACCCGTTTGAGCTCGGTTCCGCTCGACCACTCGATTTTGGTCATTGGGTTGCGCACAAGCTTGAGCAGCTTTCTAATTTTCGAATTGGTCACGGAGAGGCCGTCGCTATCGGTATGGCTGTCGATCTACTTTATTCGGCTGAGGTAGGGATTCTTGACCCGGAAATCTGTGATCGTATCTTGTGGGTGATCCGAGGAATTGGGTTTCCAGTGGCAGCTCCAGAGCTGTTTGAAAATGGCAAGGAGACTGATCTCGCAATCCTAGATGGTCTTGAGGAATTTCGGGAGCACTTGGGTGGTGAATTGACGATCACTCTTGTTCCAGAAATTGGCCAGAAGCTTGAAGTGAATACGATGGATCACGATGCGCTTCGGATCGCTTTGGCTGCTCTCAAAGTGGCGGATGAGCGGAGCTAGGGAAGGTCTTGATCAGTTCAGCCACCCGCCACAAAGATGGGGCAGGCTGGCTTCCTGATGTCGACGGGGAGTTTGGATCCAAGAACGTGGCACAACCTTGTCGGTCGTCGCTCTCTGGGCCTATGACCAGGACGGTCATGCCGCGGTTCAACGCCGCGGAGGTCTGGCACCGCTGCGGGCTGAATCAAAATAGAGCCGGTTACAGCCCAAACTAGGCGTAGCTTTGTTGTTCATGGGTTATGGATGTCCATCCACGCCCGCCCTCGCGCCATGCTAGGCGAAATCTGGGCGGCAATGGCAGATCGCCGAATGAATCAGACCCTACTTAGGGATTCTGAGACAGCTGAAGTTCGAACTCTTCGAGATTCAGAGCAGAATGGAACTCGACTCGATCACGAAAGAGACGAATGGTGACAGCGCCGGTTTGGCGCTGATCGAATAGTTTGATCTGCTTCTTCTCGAGAGATTCTTTCCAGCGTGACGGAATCTTTTGTCCTTCAGGAAATGGCGCATTCGTGGCGATGATGACCTTCGGGTCTACGGCCGAAATGAAATCGCCAGTTCCCGAGAAATCTGAGGCATGTCGGCCCATGATGAGAATGTCTGCTCCTATGTCGATGTTGTTGATGGTCAGATACCGTTCTGCAGAGAAACCGGTATCGCTGACAAAAAGGAGTCTCGCCTTTCCAACAGTGACCCGGAAAATTCCGCAGCCATCGTCAGCTAAATTGGGAACCCAAGATCGCGGTGGAAATAGCACTTCTATGAGGGAATTTCCGTCCGGCTCAAACAGGTCGCCTGCGGCATACCCTTTTGTGCTCACTGCAAGTTCTCGGGTCGTTTTTTCGACTGGTGATCTGCTCGGCACAGGATGAATCCAGATCGGCAGGTCGGGGGTCATTGCGGCGAGGTCTTCGGCTCCAGCGATGTGCCTGGAGTCACCGTGGCTTAATAGAAGTGCGTCGATTTGGGAGATGCCTCTGTCCCGAAGTGCGGGACGGATAATCTGGTTAATGCTTCTCTGGTCTCCTGCATCGATCATCCAGTGGTGGTCTTGACCGAATCGAAGGAGTTGGGCTCCGCCTCCGGAGCTGACGTTGAAAACCGTCACTTCGGCTAGCTGCCCAGGGGGAGGAAAGAGTTGATGTTCCGGCACAAAGAAGTGTCCGCCTGGAACAGAAGCAAACACTCCAGCGATGGCGGTGACACACTTCACAAGAACTAAATTTGCGTGATTAGCTGTTACTGCAAACCAAGTTAATCCGAGGGCACTAAACAAGACCGAAAGTGAACTTACCCATAGTATTGCAAAGGCTGGGAAGATCAGGAATAGGTTCGCAATCACTACAATGGGCGTCACCAAATTGAAGTAGTAGATCACGGGAAGAACCGATCCTACCCAGGCTCCAAGGGAGATTGCTATTGTGTCAGCTACGGTTCTTCGTGTCTTCCACCCCAAGTGTTGCTTGTTGGTGAGAAGTGTCTTTGGGATAAATGGGTCTGGCTCAACTTTTTCTCTAAAACGATCTCGGAACCAACGGCCAGCGATGCCGATCCCGAGCATGACCAGAAACGAGAGTTGGAATCCGATTGAGAAAATCTCCCAAGTGTTGATTCCGAGAAGGATCAGGGCGGCGGCACCGAGAGTGTTGAGTAGTGTGGGGCTTCTTTCCCAGATGAGCGCTGCACCATAGAGGATGATCATGACCAGGGCTCGAGTGGCTGAAGGGCGGAGGCCAGTTGCTGCAGTGTAGAGCACAATGCCGATGATGAAGAACGGGACGGCGAGCCACGGTGGAAGTCTTAGGAGTTTTGCCAGACCGATGAGTAGTCCAGCCACCATTGCGACGTGGAGTCCGCTGACGGCGAATAGATGCATCGTGCCGCTAAATTGAAAAGTGTCTTCTTGTTCTTGTGTCAGTCCTCTCCGATCGCCCAGTGTGATAGCCCGGAGGATGGCACAGACATCGGGATGAGCATCGAGACCTTGAGTAACAGATTGATCTAGCCATTCTCGGAGTCTTGTAACGATAATGCCTGGGTTCCAGGGTTCAGAGGGAGTAATGATGACGGGATCATCAAGGGCGATGATTTGATAGGACAATCCTTGTCTCAGAATCCATTTCCTTCGGTCAAAACCGCCTGGGTTTCGGTTCTGAGCTGGCAAGACGGCATTTGTTCGGACTTGGATGCGGTCACCAAATCCGAGGTCTGGTCTTTGACAGGTCAGGAGAAACTTCCAGTTCCCATTCCAATGTTTTCCGTCCGAAGCTTTGATCGAGTCGCTCGTTAGTTGGTAATTCCAACTGAAGTTACTGCCTCGAGTCGCCGGGGTGATATTGCGGACTTTTCCGGTGACTTCGAGAATTGGGCGAGCTCCTGCTTCGACTGCAGCCCACCGCGGTGCAGATTCTCGATGATTAATCGACAGCGTGTGAACGATGGCAAATCCACCGAATACGGCAACGAGTGTCGCCGCGTTTGGCCAACGGCGAAGCGCTACACCGATGATTGAGCAAACGAGGAGAATGCCACTGATGGCATACACGAGAGTGGGCTCAACGGCGCTGGCAAACCAAATCCCGATCACTGCCGGGACTGAGAGAACAAGCAGAGGCGACCGTGGAATCAGCGGAGGCCGTCGCCGGGACATCGGCTTTCTCAAAGAGGAAATCGGTTTGGCTTAAGCTTGGCTTTCGTTTCCGTCCTCCAGTTGTTGCTCTCGGCGGCGGGCTTCGAGGTTGGCTTTCACCTCCTCTTCCTCTAGCTCTCGAATCCGATGAGTGGCATTAGCTGAATATCTTGTTTGAGGCATCACCTCAGCAATCTGGTGCATCAATGTTCTCGCTCCTTCGTAGTCGCCAGCTGTTTGGACATGAAGATCGGCCAGACGGTTCATGAGGAATGCGGCGCCCTCTTGGTCCCACTCTTTGTCTTCCAATGCTGCCTCTAAGTTCTTGATAGCGCCCTCAGGGTCTTCCAGTTTATCGAGTCGAATTCGCGATATCTCCCAGATCGGGTGGGTGTCCTCAGGGTTTTCTTCAGAGAGTTTAGAGTATTCGTCGATGGCTCCCTCATAGTCGCCTTGCGCCATTTTGGCGATTGCGCGATTGTTCTCGTTTTGGGTAATTTGTTCTCCGGACGAGTAGAGTGATCCGCTCATCGCATCTCCAATTGCTGGGAGGAGATACATAAATGCCAATATACCGCCCGCGATTCCCAATAGGATGAAGAGCAAAAATGGGGCGACTGCTTGACTAGAGTCATCCCAGCTTTTGTAGTTCAGCCAGATGTAGAGGCCAATCCCAGATAGGATGACAACGACAGTGATGGCGACGATGTTCTTGAACGACATAGCTGACTCTTTTAACAGTAGAGTTCTATTTGTAGAAGCCTTTTTCGTTGATTGAGCGTGGCGGTTATCGCCGGTTGCGGAACGGCTGAGACTTTGAGCGCTTGATGGTTGCTCTGTTTGTACCGGACGGCTTGAGGCGTGGCCAAACAGTGGCGTTCGGTTTCACTTCTTCTGTCGGGTTAGCAAACTTCATGACTTCGCCTCCATTTGCAGCCCGCTTCATGATGTCGAGTTGAACGTCACCTAGATCGGATGGGTCGCCAATGATGTGTGGCTGTATGAATAGCAGTAGTTCTTCACGGTTAACCTCTTTTCCGGTCGAACCTACCAAGTGTTTGAGAAGTGGGACGTGCACAAGTCCTGGGATTCCTGATTGAGTTTCGCGACTGTTTTCGGAAATGAGCCCGCCGAGAAGAACTGTCGATTTGTTTGGGATGATTACTTTCGACACTAACTGCTGGGTGCCAATCGTTGGGATGTCATTTCCTGAGATGTTTGTGCTGCCAACGATGTCATCGTTGGTGATCGAAATCTCTAGGGTTACCTCGTCGTCTGAATTGATTAGGGGTAACACTTCGATTCGAAGAGCGACTTCTCGGAACTGAATATTTGAGGTTACTCCGTTGTTAGTGCCGCCAGTGAAGGTAGATGCTGGCACGGCGATTTCCCGACCAGTGACGAGAACGGCTTTCTCGTTGTTCATTGTGACTTGTGTAGGGCGAGACAAGACTCGGAATTTTGAGGTCGCTTCAAGCGCGTTGAGATAGCCAGAAATGTTTCTGCCAATTTGTCCGTAGAGTGATAGTCCTTGTGAGTTCGGGAAGTTAGCAATCTGATCGAGATCGAGTGGATCGATTAAGTCTCCTGCGGTGCTGCGCAACAGACCTGCTCCTGCTACGGGGCTACCTTGACGGCTGCCAACGATTTCGAGAGTGTTGAGGTAATCGAGACCTAGATCGAAATCATCTCCCAGAGTGAGTTGGCCGATCACACAAGATAGGGCGATTTGTTTCGGACGTTTGTCGAACTGTTCGACCAATCTCTTGATTACTTTTACGTCTTCCGGTGGGCCGCTCACAAAGAGTTCGTTGAAGCGACCATCTGCAATTAGAAGGGTTTTTCCGACAACCACGGAGTCCAAGCCGACGGCTTCCGGTTCAGAGAGAGAGAAGCCTCTCGTTCCCCCTCCAGCTGTTCCAGTGGTTCCGCCGTTCGTGTTTTCCTGTGCAGCCCGGCGCTGGCCGTTAGCCCCTGTGCCGGAAGCCTCATCGACCTCGTCTCCTGTCGCTAGTGCATTTTGGGCGATGGTTAGAAACTCGCTTACCGGACGGAATTGAATCTGCCAGATTTCGTATCCAGAATCTAGAGACGGAGCATCGAGGTGTTTCACTAAGGATTCGATGTAAGGCATTTCTTCCTCGAGGGCGACGACCAAGACGCTATTCGTTCGGGGGATCGACACGATTTTGGTTTCGGTCTTCGTCGATGCTGCGCCTAGACCAGCACCCGCGAGAGCACCCTGAATACCGCCGTTTGCTCCCGGAATGTTGGCTTGTGCTTGGGCGACGGCAGATGCGTTTGCCGCACGACGGGATGGACCGTTATCGGCTGAGTCGGCGTCGAGAACGTCGGCGAGAATTTCAGCCACGGTTTCGGCATCTTCCCGCTCGAGGTGAAATGTTCTGGTGATCCGTCGGTCACTGCGTTGGGGAGGGACATCAAGACTCTCCTTCAGCTTGATCAGATTTTTGATGACGCTGGCATTGTCTGTGATGACAAGAGCCGAGGCATTTTCCAAGGGGGTGATCGATCCGTAAGCGTGATTCGGAACGGCCTGGCTAAAGGTATTTACTGCGGTCTCGATATCTATGATTTCGAGCGGCATGATGTAAGTCACGATATTGTCGCCATCGGGAAGATCTCCTTCGTCGATGTAGACGGGAACGCCTTCGCTTCGTGGCTGTTTGCCTCCTGACCACGCAATGATCTTCATCATGTCTTTCCCGGAAGGTACGAGGGCATAACCGTTCAGTAGTAGGCTTTTCTCGATGAAGTCGATCGCTTCTGCATTGGGCATGACCGGATCGCTGGGCATAATACTAATCGTACCAGCCATGATTGCGGCGTCTCGAATCACTCTTTTGCTGGTTAATCTCTCGTAGTTATCAACCACCGTGCCGATGGGGAAATCGACCCAATCGATCCTTGAATAACCTTCTGGAACCTCGTCCTGAGCGTATGCTCCGGACGGAAGCAAGAAGACCATCATCGCCAGAGCGAAGACGGTTGGGATGAGAAGTCGACCGTGCGAAGGAGGCTGCGCTGTAGTTACGATGTTCATCGGTTTTGGGTAGGGGAAGGAGTTCGGCCCTGTGAGGGCAGGATGATCCTGCGCCGTTGCTGGCTGCGATTTCCGGTGTCGGGCTTTCGCTGTTGGCTACTGTTTGTGCCCGGAGGAGGGCTACCGGGATTGATCTTTGGTGGTCTCGTCTGGGGGGCGCTTGTTTGTGGACGAGTTATTGTAGTTGGGTTGGAAGATCTTCCTTGCTCAGGCTTTCTGTTTGTGTTTTGAGGGGTGACTTGCGGGCCAGCCATTGTCCGTGGACCGAAGAGTGCGGGATCGTATCGAACGGTCGCCTTCTGCTCTCCCGATGCTAGGACGGCGCTGGTTTGCTTTCGATCATTGCTATAGTTGACTTCGACGAGGCGAATATCTCCCTCGTTTTTGGGGTTTGTCTCAATATCAGTGTATTCGCGGGTTTTGCTGTTGATGACCGTGACCGTCGTCTGGCCTTTGATGACGGTGATCCCCGCGATGGTGAGATCTGATGCGAAGTTCGGGCCCTCTTTGACGACCACATTGGTAGTGACATTGAAGGGGGAGAAACTGAAGGTTTGGCTATAGCGATCTGCTCCCCTGCGTTCAGGAATAGGCTCTTCATCTTGCGCCATTGCGTTAGACAGCATGAGGCTTCCTAAAGCTGCGATTGTCAGGATGAATTTGTGGGAGTGAGACATGGTCAATGAGTTGAGACAATGGTCAGCCGAATTAGTTCGTTTCTGGTGGGCCGGGCTGGTAGAAGCGAATGAGACGCAGATCGGCTTGAACTTTTTCTGGATCGCGGGGATCTGGTCTCATGTCGATGCGTTCGATCGCACGGACTTTATCCGGAGATTGAAGAGCGTAGAGCCATTTTAGCATACCCTCCAACGATCCATAGCCTGTGACGTCGATGCCGATCTGGGTGGCATCAGGAGTATTGGTTACGGGTAGTAGAAGTCGTTTGCGGATTTCGATGCTGCTTTCTCGGGCCGCTTTATCGACGGTGTCGATGAGATCGGTTTGAATTTCTTTCTGCTGTTCTGGGTCGAAGGGCGGTTGAACCTTTGCCAGCCAGTTGCCACGTTCCAGCCAGACGTCTCGGTCAGCTAAAACGCTTTCCGATTCGGCGAGGAGAAGTTCGAGGTCTTCGTATTCTGAATCGAGCGCTTTGACTTTGCGATTGTGTTCCATGCCGAGAATCAACACGGCGCCGATGGCGGCCATGCCGACAAGGATCCACAAGAGCATTTTTTCTGAAGACCTCATTCGTCGATCGTGGGCGCGTCTCCAGTTCGGGTTCCTTTTGCCCAGAATTTTGCTCGCCGATCGGGTAAGAAGCTGGGGCTGGGAAAGTCCCATTTGTAGTGGCGAAGGTAGGCCTTCTTTTTCAAGTCGTCACCCAGAGTGAGCGTCGTGTTGTTGTCCTCTGCTTCACCGGCGATGATTAGTTCTTCGCCAAATTTGTCGATTTTGAATTGAGTCAGCCGAAGTCGCGAACGGGGCAGGACTGAAGATAGCCTGTGAAAAATTTCGACGGCGAACAAGTCGGGATCGATCGCTGATTGAAAGAGTTCCCACTGTGCTTGGGCTTCCTGAATCTGAAAAACCTCAGGTTGGATTTCGTCGATCTGAGCCTGCAGTTCTTCGTTTTTCTGTTGCTTCTTTTCAAGGTGTAGCCAGGAGGCGGCGAACAGCATCGCGAGCACGAGGGCGCTAACTAGGACTAGTTGGAGAATGCGCCCGCGGGTTTTTTTTGCAGATTCGGCGGCAAGAAACTGTGGCGGCACGAGAGCGCGTTCCTCAGGATTAGTGCCTGTGATTGAAGTTAGTACCTCTGGGGATGGACCGGTTCGGGTTCGATGAGAAACGTTGATCGCCAATCGCTCGCCGAGCTGGTCGATGCCTGCGTCGCTTTGGTCGGCGATCCAAACAATACCGCTCGGTTTGCCAATGATGTCAGCGCCGCTAAGCGAGGTAATCATGCATGCGATCTCGTTGGATAGTTCTGGGGTGGCACGGCTGTGCGTTAAGGCTTGAGCATAGGTGAGTTTGGTTCCCCGATAGAAAGCAATGATCAGACGACCGAGTTCTTTCCAGACAAGAATCGAATCCGGAGCGCCGGACATGAGTCGAGCGTGAGGGACAAAAGCTGGGGGGATGCCGGCAATGTCTGGAAGCTCTTGGACATCTTCTAGAACTGTCGCGGTGAGCAGGGCTCGCTTTGAATCGAGGGTGACGAGACTCACCGAGAGCTGATCGGGATCTGATCCAGGGGTTGGCGAAATGCCAAGATCGGCAATCTCACTGGCGATGACTCCTTGTTGGATTTCCGGATCTGTTGAGTTTACCCAAGCGGGAACGAACGCGAGGGCTCGGGTTCCGATGGCTACGAGCAAATCGGAGCTGTCTTTGATGGTGCCGCCATCTTCGACATCGACTTCCTTTGAAGATGCTGCAACGCCATCCCCGATCGACCAGATTTCCCATCCGGATTCACCCGGTAGTAGTATCCTTTTAAACGCCGCCATTTAGAAGCTCCCTCCGAAAAATGGGTTAACGTCTTCTTCCGCCGGTTCTTCCTCATCGAGCAAGACTTCCGAGAAGTGAAGTAGCGTTGGTCGAGACGATCGTTGTCTGATCACCAGAGTCTGACGGACACTGACCCCGTTGATCGTGCCGATTCCGGTCACGCGGGATGTGTCGTCTTGAATGGTGATGCGTTGTTCCATAGATTCAGAAAGTTCTGTGGGAACTTGCAGCATCTGCAAGACGGCGTCGAGCGAGTTTAATCGAACATCATCTTCTGTTCCGTCAATGCCATCTGGGCCTCGGCGGCTGACGACCAGTGATTCAGCGGCGACTGGATCAGAGCTGGTCGCGGCCGAAATAATGTCAGCTTCCGCAGCGCTGACGTCGACCTTTCCATCACTCCACAAGGTGAACGATTCTCGCCAGTCGGGGCGCAACTCATCGACCCAGTCCATTCCACGAACAAGTCGAGCCTCATCGAGATTGCGAAACGGGCGGTTGAAGGGATAGCCGCGAATACCTGATTCTTCGTACTCGCGTTCTTCAGCTCCCGTGAACCGGGTTAAGTCATCACTATCGACCCAGTCCATTAAGGCACCGACAACGAGATCGATTTGGTCTGGTTCGAGCCCCCAATTGGAGAATAGATTCTCCAGAATATCGTCCTGCTCGCGGAGGAGAACCGCGTTCAAATTGATTCGTGCACCTTCGCCGATAAAATCTCCAACGAAGCGTCCGCGCTTGAAATTTTGACGGAGAAGAGGGTCGTCTCTTTTGATCTGCGGATGGGACGCGAAGGTGATTCCACGTTCGGCGAGGAGTCGGGCTTCGAAATAGTCTTGGCGATTGCCGACGGCTTCGAGGTCATCGAGAACGAACTGCGAGACGCTAAAGACAATGAGTCCGAGGACTGCCAGCGTCCAGTAGACGGCGAGGAGGGCAGAGGCCGAGTTGGTTCTTTTGGAGAGTCGCGGTGTCATTATCTCTCGCGACCTCCTCCTGGATTTTGACCGCCTGGTTGTTCACCCGGGGCACCAGTGCCGGGTGGTTCGGAAGATGGTGAGTTGGTGATGAAGCGTTCGGCTGGAAGTCGTGAGACTGGAGGGACCCAGATAACGTGGCGCTGCTCTTTCGGGTCGCCGGGGAAGGCGATGCTGAGTTCCACGTGGGAAGGCCGCCTTCCGATCTCTCCCCAGCTTTCGACCCAGTCATTGATGTTTGGATCCCAGAATCGCCAGCGCAAATAGGCCAACTCATCTAGGAGGGTCATGGTGTAGCCTTCGCGGACTCGGGCGTCAGTTCTAGTCAGCAGAGTGACGTCGTCTTCGTCGAGGATCAGGAGATCCAGCGCCCAAAATCCGCCTGGAGTTTTTCGGCTGATAAGTGATGCCCCATGACCTGTCGATACTCCGCCAAGAGTAAAGGCTGAAGAGTCGCCGACGAAGGCAAGCTCTGGGCTATAGCCTCCCGATTGCTCAATCAGGGTCAGCATGAGGTTCGAATTGGGATCGAGGTTGCGCAGGTTCTGGCGGATGATCTCGACTAACCGCGAACGCATTAGCGAATCGTCTTCGACTTGTTCAATTTCATCACCGAGCAGCACGGCTCCGTGAATCATGGTCATGGCACCAGTCAAAATCACGGCGAGAACAGCCGTGGCCATCATCACCTCAAGCATCGAAAATGCGATGCGGCACCGGAATCTATCGTGTCTGGTAGAGCAGCGCATAGCGGAGGGTTTCGGTTTCTAAGGGCTCACTGAGACCGGGGATGTAGGCCCGCGCGATGATTCGGTAAATGTTGGGAAGTTCGACTTGGTCTTTGTTGAAGATGTCTCTTTCGAGGGAGATTTCGACTTCGTAGCGCACACCGAACGAATCTTCGGGAAGCTCTTGAATACCCTCCGTCATGTTTGGCATTTTCGAGTACTCGTCGAGCACTGATTGGAGGTGATCGAGGGCGGCTTGCTCGTCGCGGATCTCTCCGACAGCGAGACCAGTTTCTTGTAGGGTCGAGACGAGGGCCAATGCGGCCATAGAGAAAATTGCCAAGGCGAGGGTTGCTTCAAGAAGGAGGTAACCGTGGGTCGTGCGCGATGTGGTTGAGGGATTCATCATCTCAGCGATTAGTATTGGTATCGATGATTTCACCTTCGATGGCCCCTGTGAGCGGATTGAAGGTTACTTCGGCTGTGGTTTTTCCAGATGTCAGTCGGATGGCGAGAGGCTCGCAGAAGCCACGGGGGGGGAAGGCCCAGCGGAAGTCTTTCGATGAAACCCACCGATCGGATCCCGCCCGGCGGATGAGGATGCCGCCATCTTCTCCAAGATCGAGTTTCATGTTACTGACACCAACCAATTCGACGCTCGCCCCGGTGAATACTACGGTCTGTTGCTCCTGAAGGGACGAAGCCCGGAGCACTGCCTGTCTGCTGATCTGCTCAAGGCGTTGCACCACTTCCTTCGACTCCCGTTCGTTCAAAACAGCGATAATTGTGAACCCACCGAGACCGAGGAGGATGGCGATGATCGCCAACGACCCGATGATCTCAATGAGTGTAAAGCCGTGAGGGCGGCTCTTGGTTCGAAGGTGGTGGCGCATCTATTGTTGTCGTTGGCGCATGGTTTCGATCGTGTCGTAGATGACGCTGATCATGAAGTAGGCCATCGTTCCGACCACGACTGCCATGACGATGATGATCACCGGTTGGATGATCGCGCTGATCGCCTCGATTTTGGAAGTGAGTTCGCGATCGTAGCGTTCCGCTGTGACGCGAAGAGAGCGAGAGAGTTGGCCGGTCTGTTCACCGACCGAAACCATATCGGCGAGGCGGTCGGGAAAGATGTCACTTTTTCTTAGGCTCGCAGTGAACGATCGGCCCTCCCCTACTTGGCCAGCCATTTCATTGAGCCGCTTCTTAATGTAGGTGTTCCCCGATGTACTACTGGCGAGTTCGAATGCTTTGAGGAAAGGCAATCCATCCGACATCAAGTTGGAGAGGGTTTGCAGGAACTGGACGTAGAATCGGCCAAGAATTACTGGTCCGAAAAGTGGGATCTTTAGACTGACTTGATCCCACCAGTCTCGTACTGGTTGAAGGCGAAATGCCAGAATGGCTCCCAAGATGCTCAGGGCAATAAGAATCAAAATGAGCCACCACCATGTGGCGATCATTTCACTGAACCCAAGAAGCATTTTCACCATAAACGGAACCTCTCCAGATCGGCCGATCAACTTGGCCAATGACGGAATAAGAAACGTGATGAACAGAATAGTAACTCCGAACCCGGCCACGACGAGGAACGCTGGGTAGATCATTGCGAAAAGGAACCTTCCTTTAAGGTTCGCCATATCGCGAAGATACGAAGCGTGACGGCGGAGAATTTGGGGTAGTGATCCACCGGCCTGTCCAGCGGCGGCGAGACTGCCGTAGAGCTCACCAAAGGTCGGTGACGCCGAGCGAAGGGCGGCGGCTAAAGGTTGACCTTCTTGAAGGCGTTCGCGGATTCGGGTCGCTACGACTTTCAGTGAAGACTTCTCCGACCGTGCGGACATGATCTTCAAAGCGGTGTCTAGCTGCATGCCAGCTTCGAGCAAGTCCGAAAGCTCTTCAGTAAATTGCACGAGTTGTGCGTTCCGCATCTTGACCGGTTGGTCGGACGATGCGCTTTCGGCATAGTTCTTTTCCGAACGGGAGGGGCTACCGTCCTTCGCAGCTTCTTTGACATCGAAGGCTTGGAGCTTCTGCCTCGTCAGAGAACGGATCGCTGCGCGGCGATCTTTTGCGTCGACTTCACCGCGAGTCTTCGTCCCATCGGGGCGGAGGGCCTGATACGTGAAGGTAGCCATGGTTTATTACGCGTCGACGGCGGTTGCTCCGACTACTTCATCGACGCTGGTGATCCCTTCGACGATTTTTTCCCAACCGTATTCCCGCATGCTCCGGAAGCCGTCCTTGCGGGCATGTTCAGCGATGTCGCGTCGCCTTGCTCCATCAGTGACGAGCTCTTGGAGAGGTTGGGTAAGTTCGCAGATTTCGTAGATCGCGACACGACCTCGGTATCCGGTATTGCGGCACCCGTCGCATCCTTCTGGGGAGGCGGTGAAGACATCGACGATATCGTGACCTGGACGGTCGAGGAGTTTGAGTTCCGGTTCGGTGACCCGATGAGGAATGCGGCAATCGGGGCATAGTCTCCTAACAAGTCGTTGTGCAATAAAGGCGCGAACCGATGAGGCGACAAGAAAGGGTTCTAGTCCCATGTCGATCAATCGGGTGATCCCACCAATTGAGTCGTTGGTGTGTAGAGTCGAGAAAACGAGGTGACCGGTGAGGGCGGCTCGGATGGCGATCTCACAAGTTTCAAGATCTCGAATTTCCCCGACCATGACGATGTTCGGATCGCCGCGAAGAATACTGCGAAGACCCGAGGCAAAGGTCAGATCGATTTCTGGCTTCACCGCGATCTGGACAACTCCGGGCAGTTTGTTCTCGACCGGATCTTCGATCGTGACGATGCGTCGACCAGGTGTGTTAAGTTCGGAGAGGAAGGTATAAAGTGAGGTCGACTTACCGCAACCAGTCGGGCCGGTCAGGAGGATGATTCCGTTCGGTTGTTCAAGAAGGCTGTCGACCTTGGCTCGGAAATCTGGGCTGAGATCCAGCTTATCAAGATTGAAGTTTTCTTGGCCAAGAAGTCGTAGGCTGATCGACTCGCCTTCGACCGATGGGATACAAGCAACTCGGACATCGATTTCTTGGTTGTCCAGCTTGAGGGCAATGCGTCCATCCTGCGGCAGTCTCTTCTCGCTGATGTCGAGACCCGACATAATCTTTAACCGAGTGATCACAGAGTCTTTGAGCTTTTCAATTCTCTCTGGGACTGGGGTATCTTGAAGCACGCCGTCGATGCGGTAGCGAATTCGTAGACGCTCCGTTTGAGGTTCGATGTGGATGTCTGTGGTTCTTTGGTGAAGAGCTTCTCGGAGAACCTGGTTAACGAATTTCAGAACCGACGCCTCTTCGTCGTCATCATCATCGATGACATTGGTCTCTTCCCTGAGGTCGAGTTCGTCTTCGTCGAAGTTTCGGGTGCTGAGGATTTCTTCGAAGACATCGGCACCGACGCCGTAGAGATCTTGAAGCCCCTTCAGAATTTTCGATCGGCTGGCCATGCACCAATTGATTGGGAGATCGATTTGAGCTCCGGCCGCTCGGCGAATATGAATATCGAATGGATCGTAGAGTGCGATCTTAATTGCGCGCCCGCCTTGTGGGGATTCTTCGATTCCGAGGGGTAAGATTCGGTGTCGAAGAGCAAGAGCTGGTCGACACGCTGCCTTCACTTCGTTGGCTTCTTCACCTTGGGGTAGAGGCTTCTTGTCGACCCACTCGAGATCAGCTTCTTCGGCGATCTTTTGGAAAAACTTGTCTTCAGGTGGTGCAGTCCCTTCCGGGAGTTCGTCGAACAGCTCATCGATCGCTCCGCTCGGTGATGGAGGCAGCGAGGTAATGCGTTGCCCGAATTCGGTTTGTTCGCCGAAGCCTGATTGGTTGGCAGCTCTGGTAAGAGTTTCGCGCATGATGGGATAAGAGGGTATCGCGTTGGAGTTGGAAGAGCAACGTGCACTTGGTATTCGGACACGTGTCGGCGTGTTCCGTTCAACGCTTGAGCCGCAACCTTATCCTTGCCCATGGGGCTGCGCGATGGCTAGTTCAGATTTGATTCAAGATCATGATTCAAGGACTCCTCAATAAGTTGTTTCGTGCCCGTGAAAAGGTGGCCAAGGATCTAACCGATCACGAGATTCGTCGTCGTCGTGCGGAGGATCCAGATTGGTCTCCCGATGAGCATTATGATGATGATGAGAAGCCGTTTCTCGAGCATCTCGAAGATCTCCGTGTGACGTTAATGCGGATGATCGGTACGCTCCTAATTGCGATGCTGGTCTGCTTCGGTTTTCACAAGCAACTAACAGCGATTCTCAAACGCCCCCTAGAGGGTGCGGGTCTCGAACGCTACTTGGATGAGGAGGCTAAGGATGCGCCCACTGAAGTGGTAGCCTCAGATCCTGAAAAGCCGGCGGTTGAGTCAACGAGGCTAGATGGTGTGCCTAAGTACACCGCTGGTAATAGCTATCCAGACGAAGATCTCCTAGATGGTGATCTTTTCTGGCACACGGAGGATGACCTTCTTGCAGTTTATGATGGGACGGGATGGACGAATCCTCTGACTGATCAGAAGCTTTCTCTAACCACGGTCGATGTCACTGGAGTCTTCATGATGTCGGTCAAGGTCGCCTTGTTCAGCGCGATTGTGGTTTCGTTTCCGTTCCTTCTATATTTTTTGCTTCAGTTTGTTCTGCCGGGATTAAAGCGGAAGGAGAAGCGGGTGCTGTGGCCCTCGATGGCAGTGGGCTTCGGGCTGTTTCTTTTGGGAGTGGTTTTCTCGTACTATCTGGTGCTGCCCCGTGCTCTCGACTTTTTCCACAACTGGGCTGATGGCCAAGGCGTCGAAACGATCTGGACGATCGAGCGCTATGTGACGTTCGTGACCCGATTTCTGCTGGTCTTTGGTTTGTGTTTCGAGTTGCCGGTGTTGGTCATGGCATTGGTGAAGATCGACATCCTCAACTATTCTCTAATGAAGGGAACGAGGCGGCACGCTATTGTCGCGATCCTTATTTTCGCTGCGATCGTCACCCCGACCACAGACCCTCTGACACTCGCTCTTCTCGCCGTGCCAATGACAATTCTCTATGAGGCTTGCATTTGGATCGCTTACTATATGGAGAAGCGTGATCGCGAATTGTATCCAGAGCTTTACGAGGCGTGGGATGCCGATCGTGATGCTGATTCAGATCCTCATGACCCTTGGGAGGACGAAGAGTATGCCGACGATCGCGATTCGGATGAAGACGAGGGAGGCGATTCGAAGGGTGCCTCTTCTGGTTTTCCCGAGATCCGCCCGGCGGTCGGTGCATCCGAGTATTCGGGATCAGAAAGTGATTCAGCAACGAAGGACGAGATGTCGCTTGAGGAGATCGCAGATCACGATCAGCACTACAGCGGATACGGGCACCCTTCAGGGAAGCGGTTTACTGAAACCGGTCTGATGCGGATGAAGAAGGATGAGTTAATCCAGATCGCCCATGAGATGGGAGTTCCTTCTGATGGAACCAAGAAGGATATTACTCAGATGATCCTCGATCATCAGTAGAAGATTACTGGGTTTCGTCGGTGCGGTTGGCTCGCGCCAGCCATATTGATAGGACGGTGATGTCTGCTGGAGTAACACCTTGGACTCTACCTGCTTGTCCGAGGGTTGCTGGGCGGGCTTTGTTGAGTCGGAGCTGCGCTTCGCGCTTTAATCCGTCGATGGCTTCGTAGTCATTGATGGTGGCTAGGGAAACAGATTCCATCTTTTTGGCTTTGGCGATCTGTGCGTCCTGTCGGTCGAGGTAGCCAGAATATTTGATGTCGGTTTCGAGGAGTTGCCAGATTTCAGGTGAGAACTCTAATCTGATTTGCGCTGGTAAGTCCCCTACCCCATTGTCGCCCCTTCGGAGCCAGCGAGAGATTCTCTCTCCACTATGTGATGTCGTCTCTGAGAACTTCTTCACGGAAGCGAGGTTAGCTTTCTTTTCGGTGAGGCGCTGAGAGCGCTCTTGGCAGATCAATCCGCTTTCGGCTCCTTTTGCGGTAAGGCGAAGGTCGGCGTTGTCTTGGCGAAGGCGGAGACGGAATTCGGCTCGGCTAGTGAACATTCGGTAGGGCTCGGCGACATCCTTCGTGATCAGGTCGTCAATCATCACGCCAATGTATGATTCTTCTCGGCCAAGAATGAAGGGAGGCTTACCCGCTTGCTTGAGTGCGGCATTGGCTCCGGCAACCAGGCCTTGGCCCGCCGCTTCCTCGTAGCCCGATGTTCCATTGATTTGCCCGGCGAAGTATAGGCCTTCGACGTGTTTGGTTTCTAGGGTGTGGTGGAGCTGGTCTGGTGGGCAGTAGTCGTATTCGACCGCATAGCCAGGGCGGATGATCTCGGCTTTTTCCAATCCCTCGATACTTCGAATGAAGTCGATTTGAACATCGATGGGCAGGCTAGTTGAGACGCCATTGATATAATGCTCATGGGTGTGTCGACCTTCAGGTTCTAGAAATACCTGGTGACGTTCTTTGTCGGCGAACCGAACTACTTTGTCTTCGATCGATGGGCAGTAGCGCGGTCCGACTCCTTCGATCTGACCTGAATACATTGGCGATCGGTCCAGATTCGAAAGTATAATCTCATGGGTTTTGGGATTGGTGTAACCCATCCAGCAAGATACTTGTTCCACGTGGAACATCTTTTGCCCCCATGGATTCAGGGTAAACAAGTCGTCTGGACTCGATTGAATGGTGTCAGCTAGATATGAGAACCGGGGCGGGGGATCATCTCCCGGTTGCTCTATGAGAGCGTCGCGGTTGATTGATCGACCGTTGATCCGGCATGGAGTTCCAGTCTTAAATCGCTCAACACGAAATCCCAAGTCCCTCAGCGAATCGCTAACCGTCGATTTGCCATCCCCCATTCGTCCGCCGTCACGGTTTTTCTCTCCGACATGCATTAGCCCGCGCATGAAGGTTCCTGCGCTGAGGATGACGGCGGCGGTTTCGTAGCGAACGCCAAGATCGGTTGTCACCGCTCGCACCGCTCCGTCTTTGACTTCGATGTCGGCAACCCCCCCTTGGTGAAGATCGAGCCCGGGTTGGGATTCGATAAAATGCTTTGCTCGAAATTGGTATGCCTTCTTGTCGCACTGTGCTCGGGGCGCCCGGACGCTCGGACCCTTTGATGCGTTGAGCATCCGAAACTGGATCGCGGTCGCATCCGTGTTCAATCCCATGAATCCTCCAAGGGCATCAATCTCTCGAACCATATGTCCCTTGCCAAGTCCGCCGATTGCTGGGTTGCAGGACATCTGCCCAATCGTGTCCAAGTTCTGAGTCAGCATGGCTACCCTCGCTCCGATCCGACATGCAGCGAGTGCGGCCTCGACACCGGCGTGGCCTGCTCCAATTACGAGGACGTCGTAGCGCTCTGGGTGTGTGAACATGGTTGGATTCTAATGGCGGCACAACGAATCACAAACAGCAGTGTTCCACGTGGAACAAATCATGTTACAGAAAGCATCCTAGGGCTCTTGCCCCCATTGCAAATAAGGCTATGGTCACCCCATGGACTCAGTGGAGGCAAGTGGCCCGAAAGACTATAGAGGCGAGCCAATCAATCAGACTCTGGATGCTGATCGGAAGATTGAGCTTTATCGCCAGATGGTGAGAATTCGCCGGTTTGAACAGGTTTCATTGAAGCATTACAACCAGGGGAAGATGGGCGGCTTTCTTCACCTCTATATTGGGCAGGAATCACTAGCGGTGGGAACCGTTTCATTGATGGGCGAAAACGACCACATCATTACCGCATACCGCGACCACGGCCACGCTCTTGCAGTGGGGATGAGCATGCGAGAGTGCATGGCAGAACTTTACGGTAAGGCGACGGGTTGCTCTCGGGGAAAGGGCGGGTCGATGCACTACTTCGCGCCAGACAAAAATTACTGGGGTGGTCACGGAATTGTTGCCGGTCAAACACCTCTCGGAGTTGGCTTGGCTTACGGTCTCAAATACAAGGAGCTCGAAGGTTGTGCGATTTGCTTTTTAGGAGATGGAGCCGTCAACCAAGGTGCATTTCACGAATCCCTCAATCTTGCGGCTCTCTGGTCTCTACCGGTCGTTTACGTGATTGAGAACAATGGTTACTCTATGGGTACTAGCCAGCCTCGATCTTCATCTCATCCTGAAGGTGGTCTGGCGCAGCGCGCGGAGGGATACAATATGGAGTGGGACTCATTCAGCGGAGCCGACCTTTACGAGCTTCGGTCGCGGACAAATGCTGCACTAGACCGCGCTAGGAAAACGCATCGTCCATCTATACTGGAGATCGCAACTTATCGTTACCAAGGCCACTCTGTCGCCGATGCTAATGCGAAGAAGTATCGGACAAAAGACGAGATCGAAAATCAGAAGGAACGCAATGATCCGATCAACCGCTGGAAGGCTCAACTGTTAGAGGAAAATATTCTCAACGATGATCTCGTCGCTCATATCTTAGCGGACGCTCGTACCGAATGTGACGATGCCGTCCGGTTTGCCGAGGAGAGTCCCTTCCCTGAACCATCGACCATTACCGAGGATGTCTATTGGGAGGTCGACAACAAAACGGAGGCAGGCAATACCGGTCGCCACTTTTTCCACTCCTAAGCCTCAATTGAACAAGATTTAGTCATGCGCACCATCACTTACCGTCAGGCTCTCAATGAAGCTCTAGCCGAAGAAATCGAGCGAGACGAGAACGTCGTCGTCATCGGCGAGGAGGTCGCTCAATATAACGGGGCCTACAAAGTAACCGAAGGACTCTGGGAAAAGTATGGCGACAAGCGAGTCGTCGACGCTCCCATTAGTGAGGCCGGCTTTATTGGCATGGGAATCGGAGCATCGATGCTCGGCATTCGCCCGGTCATGGAGTTGATGTTCTGGAGCTTTGCCTACGTCGCCTTCGATCAGTTGATCAACAATGCTGGCATGGTTCGCTACATGTCCGGCGGCTTGATCCATTGTCCGATTGTCGTTCGCGGGCCAGCCAATGGTGGAACCAACGTCGGGGCTACCCATTCACACACGCCTGAAAATTTTATCGCCAACACGCCAGGTCTTAAGGTCTGTTGCCCGGCGACCGCAGCCGATGCGAAGGGTCTCCTTAAGCAGGCGATCAGGGATAACGATCCGGTCTACTTCATGGAGAATACGATCCTCTATGGTGAGGAGGGCGAAGTCCCAGATGGTGATCACGTTGTCCCTCTCGGGCTCGCCGACATCAAACGCGAAGGTTCTGACATCACGCTGATCGCCCACGGTCGGCCGGTCATTCAGTGCTTGAAGGCTGCCGAAATGTTGGAGCAAGAACTCGGAGTCAAAGCTGAGGTTCTCGACCTTCGAACCATTCGCCCGCTCGACGTCGACGCGATTCTTAAATCGGTGAGCAAGACGCACCGGGCAGTTGTAGTCGAAGAGAACAAACCATTTTGCGGAGTCGGAGCACAGATTGTTTCGATCATCCAAGAGGAGATCTTTGACGAACTTGACGCACCAATTCAGCGAGTTTCGTCGATCGATTCTCCAGCAATTTATAGCCCCGCACTGGAACCTCTCCAGCTTCGCGGGCAAGAGGACATTGTTGCCAAAGCGAAGGCAATCTTGTAGCACGCGTGAATAAGTTTCACCCTAACTTCGCCACATCCGCCCAAAACCAGACGAATCGAGATGGCTGTATATATTGAAATGCCCAAACTGAGCGACACAATGACAGAGGGAACTCTGATCAAGTGGCTCGTAAAAGAAGGTGATACTGTGGAAGCCGGGGACGTTTTCGCAGAAATCGAAACCGACAAGGCGACCATGGAATGGGAGGTGCTCGACGATGGTGTCATTCACCAACTCAAAGTCGCTGCCGGGGATAAAGTTGAAATCGGAACTCTGATTGCTGTTCTTTTAGAGGATGGAGAATCGGCGCCGTCCGATGATGAAATTGCTGCTGACCGATCAGGTGCAGACGCGCCTGCCGAAGAGTCGCAAGCGAGTGGAGACTCCCCCACCCCTTCTGACAGCTCATCTTCTTCAGTGACTCCTGCTCCAGTTGAGCCAGCGAATCCTGGCCGTCGAGTGAAGGCTTCGCCGCTGGCTCGAAAGATTGCTGAAAAGCGTGGGATCGACCTCACCGCGATTCAAGGTAGCGGCCCTTCAGGGCGAATAGTTCGAGCCGATGTCGAGAACGCTCCCGCCGGAGGCGGAGCTTCTGCAGGTGTCGCAGCTGGAGCAGTTGCCGCAGTTGGAGTTGCCGCCGCCCAAGCAATCCCGGTTCCCGCCCTTGAAGGCGACCAGCGAATAGAGCTTTCTGGAATGCGCAAGATTATCGCCGAGCGCCTTCTTGCTAGTAAGACCCAGATTCCTCATTTCTATCTCAACACGGAAGTTGATGCGTCTTCGCTAATGAGCGTGAGAAAGCAGATCAACGAGACGACTGAGAAAACTGGGGGAAACAAGTACTCCGTAAACGATTTCGTTTTGAAGGCCGTCGTATGCGCTGCGAAAGCGGTTCCAGCTGTCAATGCTTCTTGGGCTGGTGATTCGATCATCCAACACGATGCCGTAGGTTTGAGCATCGCGATCTCGGTTGACGATGGCTTGATGACTCCTGTGATTTTGGACGCTGACAAGAAAACGCTTCTTGTGATCAGCGAGGAGGTGAAATCTCTCGCGGAGGCAGCTAAGAATAAAAAGCTCAGCCCAGATTCGTTTAGTGGTGGTACAATTACTGTTTCGAATCTAGGAGCTTGGGGAGTCGATTCCTTCAGTGCGATCATCAATCCACCTCAAGCAATCATTATCTCGGTTGGCTCGATTTCGAAGAAGCCGGTTGTGAATAGCGCTGGCGAGATCGTTGCCGGCTTGAGAATGAACATTGGCCTTTCTGGAGACCATCGCGTTGTCGATGGCGCAGTTGGAGCTGCCTATCTTGCGGAGATGAAAAAGTTCATCGAAAATCCAGCGTTGATGCTGGTCTAACTGAAGTTCTTCACCCAACAATCTGTTATTGTCATGAAATACGATCTAATTGTGATCGGCGGTGGACCTGCCGGATACGTCGGTGCCATCAAAGCTGCCCAACTTGGAAAAAAAGTCGCCTGCATTGAGATGGACCGAGCTGGCGGCACCTGTCTGAACTGGGGCTGTATTCCCACTAAGTCATTGCTTAGAAATGCCGAGCTCTACAGCCTCATGCAGCATGAGGCTGAGTCTTTTGGATTTAAGATTGAAGGGCTCTCTTACGACTGGTCGAAGATTATCGGTCGGAGCCGAAAGGTCGCGAACAATCTCGCCGGTGGTATTGAGTTTTTGTTCAAGAAGAACAAGGTCGATTACATTCGTGGTCGAGCATCAATCTCTGGCCAAGGTAAGGTCAGCGTTGTCGATAAAGATGGTGCTGCTTCGAACTATGAAGCTGACAAGATCATGGTCTCAACCGGAGTTGTGACGAGGGAGCTCCCACATCTTCCGATCGATGGGCACACGATTATTGGTAGCCGTCAGGCGATGATTCTTGAGGAGCAACCGAAGGAAATCGTGATTATTGGTGCCGGAGCTATCGGTGTTGAGTTTGCCTACTTCTTTAACGCGTTCGGTACTAAAGTCACTCTGATAGAGATGATGCCTCATATCCTTCCTGTGGAAGATGAGGAGGTTAGCAAAGAGCTCGGTAAGGCATTTAAGAAGCAGGGCATTCGCGCACTGACTGAGACTAAGGTTTCAGGTGCTGAAGTCGAGAACGGACGGGTGAAAGTCCACACCGAGGGCAAGACTTCCGAAACAATCGAGGCGGACATTTGCTTGTTAGCCGTCGGCGTTCAACCGGTTCTACCTGAAGGAGTCGACTTCGATCTCGACCGGGGATACATCGTGGTCGATGACGACTACCAGACCAATGTCTCTGGTGTCTACGCTACCGGTGATGTCATCGGACCCCCTTGGCTAGCTCACTGCGCAAGCTTCGAAGCGATTCAAGCGGTGGAGGGGATGTTTACCGAGCATCAGGCAAAGAAGGTGGGAACGTTTCCTGGATGCACCTACTGCAATCCTCAAGTCGCTAGCGTCGGTCTGACCGAACAAGCAGCGAAAGAGAAGGGCGTTGCCTACAAGGTCGGGAAGTTCCCGTTCCAAGCGAGTGGTAAAGCACAAGCGGCTGGAGAGACTGCAGGCTTCGTAAAGCTGATTTTCGGTGAAGAACACGGAGAGATCTTAGGAGCTCACATCATTGGCCACGAGGCGACTGAGATCATCGCTGAACTCTGTCTGGCCATTGAAATGGAAGCAACTTACGAAGAGATTGGATCGACGATTCACGCCCACCCGACTTTGTCGGAAGCGGTGATGGAGGCATCCCACGACGCCTTTGGTCACGCCATCCACTTCTAATTTTGACGTTACTCAGGGTGCTTTAGCCAAGCTTTCACTCCTAGAATTTCGTGTTCTTCTTCTGGGCTCAAAGAGATGAGCCCAGTGAATTTCTCGAGTTTTTGGCCGCGGAGTTGAAGGTTTCGGACTCGCTCTTCGACAACGACGAACGAGTTCATGTCGACAAATTGAATTCCAAGATCGACCTGAAGTGGGCTATCGATGAGGCTTTGAATGGCGACCTTCCATGAGAACCGGATCACGCCAGCATCTTCGTCTGCGCCAATTACTCGGCCGTCAATATTCGTGATATCGAAGCACTCAGAGAGATCATAATCGGGCCGACTTGAATTCGACTGCCCGGCTTCCAAGGCCGAGATTCTATTTTCGAGCTTAGCAATTCTCTTGCGAAGATCTTTAGAGTTATCGGTGTCAGCCATCTCCCTGAATAGAGCCTTCGGGTTGGGGCTGCAACCATCGAAGCTTGCCGTCGGTCTCAGGATACCGTATTCGGAAGCTATATGTCCTATCTCGAATCACTCTTTTCACTCGAAGGAAAAACCGCCGTCGTTATCGGTGGCACCGGAGAACTCTGCGGCGCGATGGCTGGTGGCTTGGCCGGAGCTGGGGCAGAGATTGTCTTGGTGGGGCGAAGTGAAGAGAAAGCCAAGGCGCGCATCGATGCGATCATCGAGGAAACAACCTCAGCGAATGTTCATTTCATTAGCGCTGATGTTTCGAGCAGAGAGGGGCTTCAATCCATTCTCGATGGCGCCGTAGAAAAGGCGGGTAAGATCGACATCTTAGTCAATGGGGCAGGGGTCAACTCTCCGACACCATTTCTTGAAATCCCAGAAGATGAATACGATTGGATTTTCGATGTGAACTGTAAGTCTGTGGTCAATGCGTGCCAGATCTTCGGGGCCTACTTTCTTGAGCAGAAGCGACCCGCTTCGATCATCAATGTTGGTTCGATGTCCGGCCTTCTTCCCCTTAGTAGGGTGTTTACCTATTCAATGACCAAGGCTGCGATTCACAACTTAACCAAAAATTTAGCCAGAGAGTGGGCCGAGGCTGGCATACGGGTAAACACTGTTGTTCCTGGCTTCTTCCCGGCCGAACAGAACAAGAAGGTGCTCAATGCAGAGCGGGTTGAATCCATCATGGGGCACACCCCAGCCCGACGGTTCGGAGAGGCCCAGGAGCTGATAGGTGCCACGCTGCTACTGGCTTCCGATGCGGCGGGTTCCTTCATTACTGGCCACGAACTCGTCGTTGATGGTGGCTACTCTTCGATGACGATCTAAAGAAGTTTTGGCAGAAATGGGGGCTAGCAACCATCTGTCATCGGACGGAACGAATAGACCGGGTATCGCCTACCTGTTCTCTCGCTACCCCGTGCCTTCACAGACGTTCTGTGACTGGGAAATCCTTTCGCACGAGGATGCAGGCTTCCCGGTGCTGATCGCTTCCCTAAATCCTGCGCCAGGATTGTTTCGTCACGACCATTTCTCCCGGATCTCAGCAGATATCATCTATCCACCAGCAGCTGGCCTGAGCAGCTCCGGTCCAGACATCCCAGAAGGTCTAGCTGCCTATAGAGACCAATTCAGTAGCCGTTTCGGCGATGGCTTTAGTCCGGATGTTCGGGCCATCAATGCCGCCTACTTCGGTCAACTCCTGTCCTCTCGGGGGATCACTCATTGCCATGTTCATTTCGCCAATCAGGCTACGATCACGGCAAGGATGATGAAGGAGTTGGGGCTAGGAATGACCTATAGCTTCACTGCTCACGGACAAGATTTCACCACTGATCTCGGCGACGATGAGGTGCTTCGAGAATTGTGCGATGGTGCCGAATTCGTCGTTGCTGTTAGCGATTCCGCACGCGACTTGATCGCCGAAACCTGCCCGGATAGTGCTGATCGGGTTCATCGGGTCTACAATGGCATTGGTCTGGATCGCTTTCCGGCGGCGGCACCTGAAACCCTCGGGGAAGATGGTCGATTAGAGATTGTTAGCATCGGTCGACTGATCGAGTTTAAAGGCTTCCTTCCACTGGTCGATGCCTGTGGCCTGCTTCGCGATAGGGGAGTGAATTTTCGCTGCACGATCGTTGGGGATGGCCCTCTCCGAGACAAAATTGCTGATCGGATCGAATCTCTGAAACTAATGGGGTCAGTCGTTCTGGCGGGACTACAACCTCAGCAAGCGATTCGGGATCTCTTGGAATCCGCTAACGTGTTCGCGCTGGGATCGATCGTCGATTCAAAGGGCGCGATGGACACCTTGCCGACCGTGATTACCGAAGCGATGGCTTGCCGCCTACCGGTGGTTTCGACAAGGCTGGCGGGCATACCAGAAATGGTGATCGATGGCCAGACAGGTCGTCTTGTCGAACCCGGTGATTCCGCAGGTATGGCCGACGCACTTGCCGAACTAGCTGCCGATCCTGAAGCGAGAAAAGCGATGGGGGATGGGGGACGGCGACTGGCTGAGCAACGATTCGCGTTAGCTACCTGTGCCGGGCAACTGCGCGACCTTTTGACGAGCCATATTCCGGATCAACCCAAAGGTCTCTGCCCAGCAATTTTCTATTTGGGTGGTGATGATCCTTTGCCGTCGGTTGACGAAGAACTTGCAGCGGTTGCAGAGAATCAAAGTGTCGCTGTTCTGCGTCCGAATACGGATTTGCCCGATGCCTCTATTCTCGAAGCGCACTGGCTTGCTTCCCCGACCCAGCGGCAAGTCCTCGAAGAACTTCGGCGCAGCCTACCTCGAAAGTTTCGAGGAGAAGTCTACTACAGCACAGCAAGGCGTGCCGTCTTTCTCGCTCGCTCAATCAAGGCACAGGACTTCGGCGTGATTCATGCTGTCCGAGCATCGGATTGCCTGCTCGTTTGGATGTGTTCCCATCTGAGTGGGATTCCGGCGACTGCCACGATTGAACGCGAAACTGACGTGCCTCGTTCCCTTCTTAAGGTTCTGCTGAAGACGTTCCGTCGCGTCTCGGTCGGCGACGATTTGATCCGGGAAACTTTTGGAGGAGAAGAATGTTTTGAGGATGTATTGGAGCTTTCGAAACCTCCAAGAACCCAGATGAAAATCGGTCCACTCAAAGTTAGTCACAGTAGTGATCCTCCTCCCTTCGATCGAAAGCGTGTTGATCGGTGGCTTCAACTACTGACTATCGAAGCCGCAAATTCTGGCTCCCACCAATCTTCAGAAAGCGATGTCTAGCAGAGCTCGAGAAGATCGGTTGGCGGTCATCATACCGGGCTATAATCATGGTCACTACATCGGTGATGCGATCGAATCGGCCCTGTCGCAGAGCCGAGCTCCTGATCGTATCTTGGTGCTTGATGATGGCTCTCAGGATGACACCACAGAAGTCGCTCGTCGCTACGCCAAGGACGGCGTCGAGGTTGAGGAACAGAAAAACGTCGGTGCCCACAACACCCTGAATCGTCTCGTTCAGAAGGCGGCTACCGATTGTGGTGTGATCGCGATCTTGAACTCCGACGATTGCTATCTGCCCGGACGGTTCGCGGCCTGCATGGATGCACTAAGCGACCCCGAGACCTCCCTTGTCTGCACTCCGCTCGAATTGATGGACGACGACGGAAACGCGCTTCCGGAAGACCACCCGCGGGCACGATGGTTTCGCACGGTGTGGAACGCGGGATCGGAGGAAGGGTTGTCGCTAGCGACGTGGTTAGGAATCGCCAACTTTCCTGCGACGACCAGTAATATCGTCGCGCGCTCGGATTTTCTCACCGCCCATCCGCTGCGCGACTACCGCTACTGCCACGACTACTTCTTACTGGCAACCGCTGCCATCCAAGGCCGAATGAAGGTGCTCGATGGAGCGCCGCTACTTCGCTATCGAGTGCATGCGACCAACACGATTACCACAGCACCTGAGAACCTCGTTCGCGAGATGGCTCGGATGCGATTGGAATTATCCCGCGACCTCGCGCCGAGCCTGGGTGATTCAGCGACACGAGATCGGTTCAAGGATTTCCTTCAGGGTCTTTGGGGAAACGTTTCGAGTATTCCGGAGGGTGAAGTTCAGGTCGCTGTTGCCGAACTGCTCCGCGATATCGAACCGGCTCGGATTGAGCGCGCAGCCGCGGCCCTGCCAGCTACTGCTCTGAATACGTTTCCCAATCGAGCGTTGATTAATTTAGCAGAGGCCGATCATCCGCTCGGTCGAGGTCCGGAACTGGCTCGACGAGTACAGACTTTAGCCGAGGAGAAGGCGTCCGCAAAATCACGGGCTGATTTGCTGAGAGAAACCGTCCGCCTTCGTTTCCTGATTGGCCGATCGCGTTGGATTGCCGTTGGAACGCTGCTTGGTTCTGCGCGCCGCCTTGGTAAGAACGATGGCAGCTCGCCAGTCGAGAAGCTTGATGCCTTGCGAGCCGCGATCGCCAGCAATGCTTGGGTCAGTCTTGGTTGCCGACTTGGGAGTAGGTCGTCTCGGCAGTTGATTGAAGCAGTCCAGACCGACCATAAAGAGTGAGTCGGGAAATTCTCAATAATCCTGATTTCGCGGTCGTTGCAGAGGGCGACGGCTATGTGGTTGTCGACAAACCGGCACCTCTTCTCGTGCATCCTTCGACACCCGGAAACCCCACGACCCTATTTGACGGGCTTCAGGGATTGTTCGCCTACGAACTCGCCAATGGTGGACAGATCTCGATCATCAATCGTCTAGATCGAGAAACCTCAGGGTTAGTTTTGGTAGCAACGACGAAGGATCGCGCACGCCAGTTTTCGATGGCGATGCAGAATCGGCAGATCAGTAAGCGCTACCAAGCTCTAGTCTATGGATGGCCAGAATGGCCAAGTAACCAAATTGAAGTTGACGCCCCAATTCTTCGTAAGGGAGAAGTCGAGCCCTCTGAGATCTGGGTTCGCCAGTTCGTCCATCCCAATGGCGCTAAATCCCAGACAGCTCTTCGGGTTCTGGAGCGATTGGGCGGTAAAATCAGTTTTTCCGGACGACAGTCGAAGAAGTTTTCTGTTGTTGAAGCTAAGCCACACACCGGAAGGATGCATCAGATTCGCGTCCACTTAGAGCATCTGGGTCACCCGGTCATTGGAGATAAAATTTATGGCCCAGAAGGTGGGGACTGTTATCTCGAATTCATCGAAACAGGTTGGACGCCGTCGCTCCAGAGGCGGCTTCTACTGCCTCGACAGGCTCTCCATTCATCCGCGATGGGTGTCGATCTAGGAGCCGGTTCTGGAGAGAAATTGGAGTGGGAAGTTCCGATGCCGAGTCAATTGATTACAATGCTGATGGACGAATAGTGGCGGTTTTCGCAATTGAGATAGCCGACCTTAGCACCCGTTCTTTGTTGCATGCCTCTCATTCCTTTGGAAAACTCTGTCTTCTCGGCAATGCCGACCGAGCAAAACCAATAATTGTTATGGAAGAACTCTCCGTTCCCCTCTTCATCACACTCCTCCTCCTTCCTCTCGGGATCGCTCTATTTGGCCTAGGTTGGGCACTTCGGAGCTATCGCTGCCGCTACGAATTAGACAACGCCCGCGCTGCCGCCGGTTCAGCCGGTTCCGTCTCGGGACTATCGGGTGGCTCCGCCAGTAGTTCTGCCGCCGGAGCAAAGTCAGCTAGCCAAAGTGGTTCGTCTTCGTCTGCGAGCGGATCGACCTCAACAAAGGCTAGCTCGTCGACCGCGAAAAAGGCTACTTCGGCCGCTAAGAAGACTGCTACTTCAGCCGCAAAATCTGGTTCGGCTGATACCGAAGTCGAATATACTGCTACCCAGCAGAGAGTGCTCGACCGCACTTCGAAGGAAGCAGAGAAGTACGTCAGCGGAAAAGTTGAGCCCGACGATCTCACCAAGCTGAAGGGAGTCGCCAAAGTCTTAAACGGTCGCCTGAATGGTTTCGGGGTCTATTCCTACGAGCAGATCGCCAAATGGAAGCAGCTAGATATCGATGCATTCGGTGAGCTGCTAGCCTTCAAGGAGCGGATTATCAACGACGACTGGATTGGCCAAGCCAAAGCTCTCCACAAAGAGAAATACGGCAAGACGATCTAAGTGCTCAGTCCAGAATTTTTAGAACTGATCAACGACCTTCACTAGGCGCAAACTATGAATATCCACGAGTATCAAGCCAAGGAGCTCTTCGAGAAATTTGGCGTTGCCACGCCTGGTGGTTCCGTTGCCAATTCTCCTGAAGAAGCTCGCGCTGCCGCTGAGAAAATTGACGGGAAGATCGTCGTTAAGGCTCAAGTCCACGCAGGTGGTCGTGGCAAAGGCACCTTCAAAAACGGATTTCAAGGTGGAGTCCACCTTGTTGATTCTGCCGATGACGCTGCCGAGATTGCTGGCAAGATGATTGGCGAGACACTCGTCACTCATCAAACTGGCGAAGAAGGGAAGCTCGTCCGCAAGGTGCTGATCGCAGAGGCGGTCGACATCGACCACGAATATTATTTCTCGATTGTTATGGATCGCGAGCACAGCGCTCCGGTCATTATCGCCAGCCGCGAGGGTGGGGTGAACATCGAAGATGTCGCCGAAAATACTCCCGAGAAGATCATCACCGAAGTCGTCGACCCGCTGATGGGGCTTCAACAGTATCAGGCGCGAAAGTTGGCCAAGCAGCTTGGCTTCACCACGGAGCAGATGCGTCCGGCCGCCAAACTTTTCCTGTCGATCTATAAACTCTTCATCTCGTGCGACTGCGCGATGGTCGAAGTGAACCCTCTGGTCGCTACTCCAGACGGGCAGGTTCTCGCTCTCGACGCGAAATTTGGTTTCGATGATAACGCCTTGTACCGCCATCCTGAGATTGAGGCGATGCGCGACCCTGAAGAGGAAGACCCTCGCGAGGTCGAGGCCGCAAAATTTGACCTCAACTACATCGGCTTGGACGGTAACATCGCCTGCCTAGTCAACGGTGCTGGTTTAGCGATGGCTACCATGGACATCATCAAACACTACGGTGGTGATCCGGCCAACTTCCTCGACGTAGGAGGTGGTGCTACCGAAGAGCAGGTGACCAACGCGTTCCGCATTCTCTGTGGCGACCCGAAAGTCGATGCGATCTTGGTGAACATTTTCGGCGGAATCATGCAGTGTGATATCATTGCTAACGGCATCATCGGTGCTGCGAAGAATATCGAAATTAATGTTCCGCTAGTCGTCCGCCTCGAAGGCACGAACGTAGCCCAAGGACGTGAAATCTTGGCCAACTCCGGCCTCCCAATTATCAACGCGGAAGATCTGGATGATGCAGCCAAGAAGGTTGTCGAATCCATCGCCTAATCCCTAGCCCAAAAACTTCTTTAGACCATGGCCATTCTCGTTCAGGAAGATACCAAGGTGCTCGTTCAGGGCATCACAGGCGGATTCGGCGGCAAGCACGCCCAGCTCAGCCTTGATTACGGAACCAACGTCGTTGCCGGCGTGACCCCCGGAAAAGGCGGACAAACGTTCGGCTCATCGACACCCGTTTATGATACGGTTGCAGAAGCAGTCGCCGAAACCGGTGCGACAGTTTCCGCTGTGTTCGTTCCACCTCCATTTGCTGCCGACGCGATTCTTGAAGGCGTCGATGCCGGTCTGGATCTGGTTGTCGCGATTACCGAGGGAATCCCAGTCGCCGACATGATGCGGGTCAAAGCTGGCATGAAGGGCTCATCGACCCGGTTGATCGGCCCGAACTGTCCTGGAGTTGTCACCCCGGGCACAGGCACCGACTCTAACGGTGGTTGCCGCATCGGTATTTCACCCGGCTACATTCACAAGCGCGGCTCGGTCGGAGTTGTTTCGCGTTCTGGAACGCTGACCTACGAAGCAGTTTGGCAGACCACACAGCTTGGACTCGGTCAAAGCACTTGTGTTGGCATCGGCGGAGATCCGATCAATGGCACTTCGCACTTGGATATTCTCAAGATGTTCCAAGACGACCCTGAGACTGAGTCGATCATCTTAATCGGCGAAATCGGCGGTAACGCTGAAGTCGAAGCTGGACGCTGGGCGCAAGAAAATTGCACCAAGCCAATTGCCGCCTTTATCGCGGGTGCCACTGCGCCTCCAGGACGTCGGATGGGTCACGCGGGAGCGATTGTTTCCGGTGGAGACGACACGGCGCAGGCGAAAAAGGCCGCCCTCGCGGAATGCGGGATTTCCATCGCCGAGACGCCCTCCGATATGGGAGGTGCACTTAAACGCGCGATCGGTTAAACTTTTTCAACTCGAACTTTTCAATCTAACTTTTAAAATTGCTCATGGCCACCGTCTCACAAGGACTCGAAGGAATTATCGCCAACTCTTCAGCGCTTTCTCACGTAGAAGGAGCAGAGGGTCGACTTTCTTATCTCGGCTACAGTATCAGCGATCTCGTTGAGAACTGCTGCTTTGAAGAAGTCGTCTATCTTCTCCACCGAGGTGAGCTTCCTACCCAAGCAGAGCTCGACGGCCTCAATGAGCAAATCCGAGCCCAGCGCTCCCTTCCGCAGGGGGTCATCGATTTCCTGAAGACCGCACCGAACGACGCTTCACCAATGAACGTTCTTCGGACGGGCGTCTCGATGCTTGGTCTTTACGACACTCGTGGCAAAGATCAAGATCGCCCTCTAAATGAAGAGCGTTCCCTCAGCATCGTTGCGAAAATCCCCCTGATTATTGCAACCTACCATCGCGCTCGTCAGGGGCTAGACCTCGTCGAGCCACGCACTGACTTGAGCGAAGCTGCTCACTTCCTCTACATGATCAATGGTGAGGAGCCGAGTGCGGAAGCCGCGAAGACACTCGACGTCGCCTACATCATTCACGCTGACCACGGCATGAATGCGTCGACTTTCAGCGCTCGCGTTACGATCGCTACGCTCAGTGATATGTATTCAGCGATCACTTCAGCCATTGGTACCCTGAAAGGACCACTTCACGGTGGTGCTAACGAAGGCGTTATCCAGATGCTTGAGGAAATCGGTTCCGAGGATAAAGTCGATGCCTACGTCGACGGCAAACTTGAGCGCAAAGAGAAGATCATGGGCATTGGTCACCGGGTCTACAAAGTCCTCGACCCACGTGCTGAGCATCTTCAGAAAATGGCGATTGAGCTCACCAAACAGCTCGGCGAGCCGAAGTGGATCAATATGTCTGAGCGGATCGCCACACTGATGCGCGAAAAGAAGGGTCTCAATGCGAACGTCGACTTCTACTCAGCGACGGTCTACTACAGTCTCGGAATCCCGACGGATCTGTTTACTCCGATCTTTGCGATTTCTCGGGCGGCCGGTTGGACGGCGCAAGTCTTGGAGCAGCTCGACGATAACCGCCTCTATCGTCCTCTTACCGAGTATGTCGGGCCAATGCCACCGCAGCCGATCACATTGATCGCCGACCGCTCCTAGTCCGTAACTCTGAACTCAGGGCGCGCGGTTCCTTTCACTGGGCACTCGCGCCGGGGATCGTCAGCCATTCGGATCAACCGATGGAGACTTTCCGCCGAATAGCTGTTGTCGCCGCGATCTTTGTGATCGCTGCTTTAGCGCTGTTCCTGCCTCGATCCGATTCCGATGGATATGGAATCGGTTCAATGTTGCGTGGAGAGGAGCGTCCGCTACCCCGGGCTTCAGAGGGTTATACACCTCTGGATCTCCCTCCAATGACGGTGGATGAGGTTCCCTCTCTCGCCCGTATTAATGCCGAATATTCGGAGCTGGCAAGACGTACTATTCCTTCGGTAGTCAGTATCCGAACAATCCGGTCGAGCACAGTCCCACGATATTATGTCGATCCCCGGGGAGGGGTTACCCAACAGAATGAGCAACTCCGTCAGCCTGGTCTAGGCTCGGGCGTTATTGTCTCGGAAGAAGGGCATGTGATCACAAATCACCACGTCGTTGCCGGAGTCGATGGACTTCAAATTCGCGCTCACGACGGCCGCGAATTCCCAGCGAGTCTAGTTGGGTCAGATCCTGTCGCAGATATCGCGGTATTGAAAATTGAGGGCAACATCGATGGACTACCTCCACTACCGCTAGGCGATTCAGATCGAGTCGAGGTCGGGCATTCGATTCTAGCCGTCGGAAATCCCTTCGGTCTCTCTGGCACAGTCACTAGAGGCATTGTCAGTGCAAAGGAACGTAGCCTGAGTGATGGAGCACCTGAGTTGCTTCAGACCGATGCAGTGATTAACCCAGGTAATTCCGGTGGCCCTCTGCTCAATATTCGGGGCGAAGTTGTCGGTATCAATGTCGCCATCTTCCGCGGTCAAGAGGGCGTCAATGTTTGGCAGGGGGTCGGTTTGGCGATTCCTTCAAATCTCGTCCAACACACCTTCGAGACGATCATGTCTCGAGGTCGCCCAATCTTTGGCTACTTGGGTGTAACGGTCGGTCGTGATGTGACTCGTGGTGCCGTCACAGTGACCAGCGTTGCCGAAGGATCTCCTGCGGAAAAAGCAATGCTCCTTCCCGGCGATCAACTTCTCAGTTTCGGGGGCAATCCAGTGAAGGACGCCCCAACGTTCGTTCGGAGAGTGATGAGGGCTCCGATTGGCGAACCGATTGAGATGGTTGTGCGCCGCGCTGGAAAACAGATTCAAGTCGATGCCCTCATTGGTGAGCGACCTGCTTATGTTGAACCCCGACCGGAAGCTGCTTCGACAGAGGCTGTCGCTGAAGTCGCGCGTCTCATCGGTCTTCGCTGCAGAAACTTGAGCCCACAAGAGAGAAGACGGGCAGGAATGGCAGCGGATACTCCAGGAGTCTTGGTTGTTGATACCGCGAAGGCGTCCCCCTTTTACCAAGCGCTGAATAGAAATGACCTGATTCTCCAGATCAACCAACTTCCCGTTAGTGAGGTTTCTGAACTCGCATCTGCTCTGAAAGCACTTAAGCCCGGCGAGCAGGCGGTGATGTTTGCCATTGGTGGGGGTCAGCGTCGTATCATCCAGTTTACGCCAAACGAGGATAGGCCTGCAGAATAGTCAATAAGGCTTGACTATTTAACTTTATTTATTACATTCCGGTTGGTTCGTCGGCTTTGCCACGACCGCAGTGTTTATGGGGAACGCTGGGCAGCGTTCTTGGCAGTGATGTCAGGACGCTGCCTTCCTGTGTTCCTACCGATTCAGGATAATGAACTCACTTGCCGAGATTCGTGACTATTTTGTTTCATTTGCCCATGTCACTGAGGGGACGCCTTTTGGTCCCGATGTGTTGGTCTACAAGGTCGGCGGAAAGATGTTCGCAACCCTCGGTGAGGAGGACGACGGCGAAGGGCCGATCGCCCGAACGAATTTAAAGTGTAATCCGGAGCGGGCCGTGGAACTGAGGGAAGCCCACGAATCCATCCTCCCAGGCTACCACATGAACAAGCGTCACTGGAACACCGTGATTCTCAACGGCTCTCTTTCAGAGAGACTCATTTGTCAGCTGGTCGAAAACTCTTACGAACTGGTGTTCGCAGGGCTAACCAAAAAGGTTCGTGCCGACTTGGAAGCGGACACATAGGGATTGAGCCACTTGCCGTCTTGCGTGATTCTCACGAAGAGCTAGGGGAGAACTATCGACAATAGATGTGAGGCCCATTCTAGCCGACGCTGGCTCGGATCCTATGTTTAGCCAGGAGAGGATTGCCGTCCCAGAGCGACTATTCGGACGGCTCAACTGGCTCGCGTTCGAATTCTGCGACTTTCGAAATACCAGATTGGGCAACGATCGCGGTAATCTCGACTCCTGTAGCGCAATATTCTTCTGACAAAACTTTGGCTTCTCTGTGGAGAAAGGCCACGACATCCATCTTTTCCATCGGCACAAGAAGCTCCAAACGTCGGACTCGATCACCGAGCATTTCGTTCATGCGGTGAAGCAGCCCATCGAAACCGTCCCGCGTTGCTACCGAAATGAAAATTCCATCCGAGAAGACGTCCCGGAGCCGCGTTTCGTGATCGGTGTCATCGACCAAGTCCATCTTGTTTAGAACGACGAGAGTTCGTTTCTCATCGGCTCCGAGTTCAGCCAACACCTCGTTGGTTGTATCAAAGTGTCCAAACACATCAGGCGAACTGGCATCGAGCACGTGGATCAGAAAGTCAGAGAGAATAGCCTCTTCTAAAGTTGCCTTGAAAGCCTCGACCAGGCCGTGAGGTAGCCGACGAACGAACCCAACTGTGTCAGTCAGCAGTAGTGGCTGACCATCGGGTAGTTCAATGCGTCTGGTTGTTGGATCAAGAGTCGCGAACAGCTTGTCCTCCGCCAACACTTCACTTCCAGCGAGTGCATTAAGCAAAGAAGATTTTCCGGCATTGGTGTAGCCGACAATAGCGGAGTGGGGGACAGGTGTTCGCTGTCGGTCTTTCCTCTGGGTATCGCGCTGTTTGCGGACGGAATCGAGCTCGTCTCGGAGCCGGTCCATTCGCTTTCGTGCCAAACGCCGGTCAATTTCGATCTGCTTCTCACCCTCTCCTCGGTTGGCGCCACCACCGCCTCCTCCGCCACCGCTCGAACCACCGCTCTGTCGGTCAAGGTGTCCCCACATACGAGCAAGCCTTGGCAGGGAATACTCCATGCGAGCAAGCTCGACTTGAAGGCGGGCCTCTTTGGTCTGCGCTCGCATGTTAAAAATATCGAGGATGACTTCATGTCGATCGATAACGAGTACACCGGATTCCTCCTCCCAAGCGCGTTGCTGAGCAGGGGTCAATTCATTATCGAAAATGATGCAATCACACTCCATCTCTTTGGACAACTCGATGAGCTCCTCTGCCTTTCCCTTTCCGGTTAGATAGCGCTTGTTGGAATCTCGCACATGAACGAGTTGGCTGTCGATGATGCCAATCTCCAAGGTCTCGACCAGTTCATAGAGTTCCTCAAGAAGGCTGGCGGACTCTTCTTCGGCTCGCTTGTCGAAATAAACCCCTACGAGGAGGGCGCGTTCAACGAGCTCAGGTCTATCTCGGACTTCAAACATCGGCCCGCAGCATATCGTAGCTCCGCCGATCTTCCACTACTGAAAAAGAGACGGATAAGCGGATATTCAGGAGGTGTCGGACTTCCAAAGTGAGATTAAGCGAAGTGCCGTGCGTTAGTCGCTACTTCTTCTGAAGCATTTCTTGAAGATCGGTCGTTGCTCCTGGCCAGAGAAGGCCACCTCCATAGACATTCGCGTACTCTTTAAGCACGGCGTGCAACTGAGTCCTAGAAGCGTCGGTTCCGATCGGGCGAAGCATTTCAGCCGCGCCCTTTAGCGAGCCTGCTCCGATCACTGGGTCGTGACCAATGAGCAGAGCACTGGATTGAGTGAACTTCCGGAGAGCCTCTTTGTTGTTACCCATCTTTCGTGCTGCTCTAGCTCGCAGAAAAGCGATCTCAGCAACCTCACTCGGATTCTTTACAGCAGCTTCGGCGGCAACGGCTGCCTTGTGAGCACCTGCCCAATCTTGATTGGCAATACTGACCCAAGCTGAAATCGCCGGCGGAAGAACTCGTTCGTTGGGAGGAAGCAAGCTGATATTGAGGGCGGTTACTGTGCTGGCGACGGCATCTTCTTTGCCTTGCATGCGGTAACACTCCAGCAGAAGTCGCTGGGATCGGCTGACATAATTTCCGGGAGCTGGGTAGAAGGCTGCCGATGGTTTGTTGGCTATGATTGACTCAAACAGCTTCGCGGCTCGGGTAAAGTCGGCTCGTCGGTAGGCGGTCAGTGCGTTGTTCCATTCTGGAAACGTTGCGAACTCAATGTGAGAGATATCTTTGTTAAAGAATCGGGAAGCGCTTGAACTGCCTTTCAACGCCCACTGAACAGAATCCTTGTAAGCTCGCTCAGGTGTTCCTTCGAGAACTCTTCCTGAATTGAGGTGCATCTTAGGTGTTGTATCTTGAGCGCTAACGAGTGTTGTGGCGGCAAGCACAACACAGAAAGTAGCGAAGAATGTAAAACTGAGTCGTGTCTTAGCCATTCTTGTTCTTCAGTTCCAGTTCATATTCTTTCCGCCACTTAATAAACAAATCGAGTGCCTCGGCTACGGCTGGGTGAGAGGATCGATCTCTCATCCGAACAATCATGTCGCGTAGAATTAACAGAGCCTTCTCGGATTCGCCCTTCGCCTTGAGAATTTTGGCTGCTCGTAGATACGCATCAGTTGACCATTTGAGTTGGCCCGGAAAGTTGACATAGACGCTGATAAACAATTTGAGCGCCTCGTCGACATTTCCTTCTTCTTCCTCCGCCATCGCCAAATAGTAGTTAGCTTCTGCTCGGGCATTCGACCATCTGCGATTCTTTAGATAGCCGTTCCACCACTTCCGAGCGTCCCTCCACTGGTTGAGGGAGACGTGCAGCCGAGCAATCTCAACAGTAGCGGCTTCGATGAGCTCGGGTTCGGCATTCTCGGCAAGAAGTGACTCCATCATGGTAAGAGCATTTCGCCGAGTTTGTTCATCTTCAGATTTGGCATCGAGAGCGGCGATGTCGAAGAGGGCAAAGTCGTAGCCCGGCATGCCTTTACGTTCACTGATAATGTACTCGTAAACCTCACGAGAGGATTCGGGTTTTTCCCGGATCTCGCTGTGCCAACGTCCAAGTTTAAGGAGGCAATAATTTGGCAAGTGTTGCTTCTCGAAATCGATCATCATCCGGTAGTAGTGTTCGTTGAGTTCTTTCTGACTAGGGACTGGATCCATGGTTATCTTTGTTTCGATTTTGGCCATCTGGATCCATGCCTGAATGGGGAAGGAAAGAGGCTTCTCGGACGGGAAGTTGTTTAGTCGTTGTAGTACTTCCCGGGCTGGAATCTGTTCTCTTAGGTAAGCCGCATAGGTTCCGAATAGCTCGGACAACTCTGGAGATGTCGCATCGTCTCCGTATTTAAGAATCGATTTTTCTAGCAGGTCGATTGCCTGGTGAGCGCGACCTCTTTCTCCAAGGCCAGCTAACGAGGCGACAAGCATTTCGACCTCGAACGGACTCTCTGGGTAAAGCTCTCTGAAGTCGTCAAAGTGTGCACACACATCTTCCCAGCGTTTCTCGAAGCTTGCCAAGCCGGTAAGTTGCCAGAGGGCATAGGCGGCCGCTGGGGCATCGTAAAATCGGATCGCAGCTTCGCGACCACGAGTAAAACTAGCGATAATCTCTTCGACGGGCGCTTCGCCAATTCCAATAAGAACATCACCGCGGATATTGTGGGCAGCCGCTATTTCTGGTGCGTCAGGATACTTCTTCGTGATCTCAGTGGCTCGCTCTAGTGATGGATCAAGGAGGTCGGCCTGAAGGTAACAAAGCGCTGAGAGATAGAGTGCGGTGGGGCGAAGTTCACTGTTTGCGAAGGACGCGCAAAAGCTATCCAAAGACTTGGCCCCTCCGTCCCAGTCCTTCAATTGAACTTTCGTAGCGCCTCGATAGAACATCGCCTGTTCGAGTCGCGCGCCTTTTTTATACACGTCCACAAATGCGTCGAACTCCCTTTCAGCACTTTCGAAGTTTCCTAGTTGAAAGAGTGCTGCTCCGGTATTGAAATCAAGTGGCTCGCGTTCGGCAGTGCCGAGACCGAATTTGTCTCGTTGCTCAGAAGCGACTGCCATCGCGCCTGTGTAGTCACCTTTCGCGTAAAGAGCATCGGAATACATTTGCGCCATCACAGCCACTAGTTCGTGCTCTTGGAATTCTTGGAAAAATAGAGAGGCACAATCCGCGGCGGCTTGCCAATCTTCGCGCTGAATTTCGCTGACCAAAAGGTTGTGCATTAAGAGGGGGCGCTCTTTGAGGTCAGGCCGCCGTTCAACGAGAAAGGTGTAGAGAATACTCGCCACATCGTAGTTGGGGATCGCTAGGTAAGCCGCCGCGCGTTCGATTTGGATGGCATTCGCTTGATCGGGAAGGTCGGCGATCTCTTTCTCCAGATCGGGAATGATTGCCCGGAGTTGGGGCGAAATTGAGTTGCCTGCGGCCTTCAGCCGTTCCAATTCAGCGGTCATCGATGGCTCGGCTCGATCAGGGTCGGTCAGAAGACTGAACCAAACCATCGCCCGATCGGGATCTCCGTCGTTCGAAGACTTCCGTGCCATTTGGAGTAGCTGGGAGTTAGCGGTTAAGCGAACTCGTGCCGGCATCGCGGCGAGCATTGGGCGATGCTGATCAATAAATGGAGCGACCTGTGCGAGAGGAGCTGTTCTGGCCCAGTCGTTAATCAGAATGAGAAACGAATCGAGTTTGGCTCGATCGGTAGGGGCAGTCTCCAGAGAACTGTTCAGCATCTGACGACCCCGAATATCGCCATTTTTCATGTAGGCGCGGGCTAGGTTGACTGAGATGTCGGCTTTGTCTTCACTCGCGCTCTCTTTCATCGCGCGTTCTAAGGTCGCAACGGCTTCGCCATATTTCTCGTTGGCTAAATAGGCCGCGCCAAGTTGGGCTCGTGCTTTGGACACATAGTTGTTTGGACGCTTCGCCTTCTTCAGGGCTTCGGGAGTGTTGGCATAGGTCTCGCAACAGAACCGAAGCGCTGTTGTGGCTTCATCGAGTTGGTTGAGCCGGATATGAAAGATTCCTTTCAGGTAGTAGAGATGGCCGAACACGGGACCGATCTCGTCTTTTGCTGTCCCTTCCAGTTCGCTGATGCACGCCGTGACCTCTGTTAGCCCTGTGTCGTAGGTCTTCTTGTTGAGATGCTCGGTGGCGGAACTGAAGCCAGATTGGAACTTTTGGAAGGCGTTGTCTTGAGCCCGGGCAACGGGTGTCGAGATCGCGGCAAAAGCCACGCAGAACAGCGTCAGGGTCCACTTGGTAAGAAGCGACCAAGGGCTTAGGTGTGAACTGGTGGCCGGCGCCGGGTTTGCTAGGCTCATCATTTCACCCCCCTAAGCTTTCGTTCTTTTTCCCACGTGATCCAATCGTCGAACTCGCCGAGAAAGCGCATGTGGTTGCCCGGATTCAGCAGAAAATTCTTGGCTGATTCTGATTTTCCATTGGGGTCGAGAATGATTCTAGTCTGTCCACCAGAAGCGAGTGACATTCCGTGAAGTTCGCGAATGCCTCGGGATGTCTGCATGCAGATTCCTAGAATGGCGGGTCGTCCATGGTCACGGTTGTAAGACCGCATCTGCCGAACACTACGGGGAACTCCGCGTCCGCCACCGACGATAAAGTAGATGGCTTCAGGGCTCGGTTTGAGATTGTGAGCCATATACAACGCGCTTTCCCAGAAGTTGCCTTGAAGGGATGGTTGGTCGGTCAGGTCTTTACGCACTTTGGCTCCGATCCCAGGGGTCGCGCGAGTCCATTTTCCTCCGGCTAAGGACGTGGGTAGTCTCCCGAAGATGAAGTCGTTGAATTTGAAACCACTAATCATGACTTCCGTTTTCTCGAATACCAAGCGGCTGTCGTCTCTTCTCGACACCGTAAAGGTGGTTTTGTCTTTGCTGAGTTGTGGCACAGCGTCTTGTCCGAGTCGCCATGGAACTGGGCCATAGCAGATGACGGCGAATTGGACGTCGGGAGGCAGTGCGTTGATCGATCGCTCAAGTTCGCGCGCCATCAGTGAACGGTGGTCGGCTGCTCCTTTGCTGCAGTCGATGACGTACACGATCCGTTTGGCGTTCGTCCCAATCCCGAAGAAACTGGCGCCGCTGGTCAGTTCACCAGGCGTCTTTTTCGGTTTGTCCGGATCGCTTTTCGCATCCGAATCCCCAAGACCAGCAGGTGCATCAAGATCGAGATCCAATTTGTCGAGTAGAGTCGATGGGGCCTTGATTGGTTTCGAGGAGGCCTTCATCATTCGAGCGAAAGCGCTCTGAGTCGGCATCGTGAAAGATTTCTCAAAGCCCTTCATCGCGTTGCGTTTCTGCATCTGCGGGGTGGCTTGAACTTCTGGGGCAATAACCTCGACGATGACATCTGGTTCCTGAGTGATCTTGGGCATGATCACAATCAGGGTGAAGATCAGAGCGAGAAGTCCCATCACGATGAGCGTCACCGCAAAAGCTAGGAACCGTCCCTTTGGCTTCTCCTCAACATGGAGCTTGCCCTTGGCGAGCTGTTGTCTGGCGATTTCCGCATCCATGGTCGATTCGCCAGCTATTCGGTGAGGTTAATATTGCGAATACCAGCTCGGCTACAGGCGTTGAGCACGTCGACAAATCGCTGCTCTGGAACATCACCATCGCATTGGACAATCACGATGGCGTCGGACTCGGCGATCTTTGCGGAGAAGGCGTAGCGCCTAAGTCGTTCCGAGAGGTCTGGGACATCCCGCAGGTTCGGGTCGAGTTCCGAGACCTCTTGGTTCACGACGATCGAGCCATCGTTTTTGATATATATCGTCATCTGATCGACGCGCACTGGCGCGCCACCGACTTCCAAAGATTCTAGGCCCGGGAGGGCCATGCCGATGTCGGCTTCTTGTTTGGTCAGATTGGATGCGACCAAAAAAAACGCCAACAGGAGGAAGGCGACGTCAATCAGTGCCGAAACGTTGAGTTCGGGTTCGGGGTCACCCCCAAATGGGTCGCTGCGGTTCCTGACCATCGGCTTACTTGTCAGTGACGTAGGTTGAAAAAATAACGTTCGTGACGCCACCGGCTCGCGAGGCGTCAATCACCCGTTTGACCAAACGATGAGGTACTGCTTGGTCAGCTCGGAGGAGCAGTTTGGGCTGCGCGTGTTTGGATTTTGCAGAGCGGGCCATCGACTGAATTCGATCGAGCGATAGACGGTCTTTGCCCGATTCGTCATAACAAGTTCCATCCATGAGGATGTTAACGATGATTCGATCGGTGACTAGCTTCGGGACTTCTGCGCTCGATGCGATTGGAACTGTGACGCGTTGATCCTTTCGGATCGTGATCATCGTTGAGCTCGTCATGAAAAAGACCAAGAGAAGGAAGACGAGGTCAATCATTGGCGACATGTCGACCTTGAGTCCGTCATCAAAGAGCTGGTCGCTGGCTCGTGCCATTGGGTTACTGGAGTGAAGAGTTGGGAAACTGGGTTACTTCTTGGGAGTGTTGAGCTTGGGCTTCGCCGTAGCCAATTTCTGTGAAGCGGTAGGCGCGGCTGAAGTTTTAAGTGGCTGAGTGGCAGCCGCCTTTTTCGCCGTAGCCTGGAGTGGTTGCGAAGCGGTTGGAGCGGGTGCTGTCGGTCTTGTCGCTCCGGCAGGGCTAGAAGCAGCGGGTGTCTTCATTGCTTGGTCTGCGGGAATGTTGTTAGAGACGACGGTGTGTCGAAGCAGCTCAAACAGCTCGAATGCTTTGTCTTCTGTGGTCGCGACAAGACTGCGTAAGCGTTCCCGAAAGATGAAATAACAGAAGATCGCAGGTAGCGCGACGATCAGTCCTGCAGCAGTCGTCACCAAGGCTTCACCGATGTTGCCGGCGAGCTTGCTGGGGTCACTCATCCCTTCACGGCCGATGTTTTGGAATGCCTTAATCATTCCAGAAACAGTTCCCAACAGACCAACCATTGGTGCCGCCTGTGCCAGAATCGAAAAGTAGTTTACCCCTCTCGCTCGAGATCGGTTGAAGCGTGCACAGGCGTCAGAGACGTGGTGTTCAAATCGTTCGGTATCGATGACTCCGTAGCCGCGAGTGGTGATCTGAGCTAGCCCGGCAAGTACTGCCCCAGCGAGACAGCAGGGCTTCGTTTTACAGTGTTCGACGGCCCCATCGAGATTTGCTGATTCCATGTCTCCGGACAGATTGCTCGCCAAAATAGGCGGTGCAAAATTGCCCTTTAATAGGTTGGCGAGGTTGAGAACAATGAGGAACAAAAGGGCAAAAAGGAGCCCAAGCAGGATCCACATTGACCAACCACCAGTCTTGATCAGTCCAAACAGCGTGACCTTCCCACCGCTAGTCGAGGTCGTATCGACTGAGGATCCAGCCTTTACCGTATTTCCTGTCTCATCAAGGTTCGGAATCGAAAGCGACTCGGAGGTAATTGTATCATCCTCAGCGTCTTGAGCGATGGCGCTGGGTGCAAATGCAAAGCTCGAAAATACAAGAACAAGGGCGAAGACCCAAGCTATCCGAGCAACCATTGAGAGACGAAAACACTGAATCATAAGCTAATGGGAAATACCGCAAAATAAGTTTAGTTAATTTGCGGGCTCCATTACAATCACAATCGTTCGCTTCGTTGGTCTAGCAGGAACCCTTATCGATCATGGGGATCAACCCATCTTCGCTGTCTCGGTTGAATCTTCGTCTTGAAGGTAGGTTCGCGGTTTGTAGAACATCGCGAATGGAACGAACAGGATCGCGGTAAATGCCATCAGCTTGGTGAAGAACCAAAAGTAACTTGCTCCGGAAAGACGGACTCCGCCTCCGGCCTGATAGGAGGTCTCAAATGTAGTCGAGTCAGCAGACGCTTCTTTGTTGATGTTGGGGGAGTCTTGTTTCGCTGTGTGTCGCTCAAGCCAGGTCGGTTTGGATTCTGGTTCCTTTGGCTCAACGGCCTTCACTTTCACAGACAAGTCCCATTCCGTGTTCGGTTTTTGGTCAGGACCATTGGAGACCAGAATGGCCTCAGTCGAGCCACGGATCTCGTAGCGAATGTCGCCGCCCCATGGGTCCCTACCGAGTTCGCCTGGGGAAAGAGGCATTCGTTCGGCTCTGAGATAGGCGGCCTCCAGAGTTCGGGCTCCCGACTCCAAAGCCGGGGTTGCGGCAGATTGGATATTGCCCTCGTCGTCCTCAAGCAGGTCGTCGATCGTTCCAGCGACTTTGTCGAAGCCCAAGTTAGTGCCTTCGCTAAATTGAGGACTTGGAACTTGGATGAAACCGTTGACCAGTCCAGTCAGGGTATTTCCGACGGATACCGAAACCAGAAACAGCGCCATCATGAACGATTTCATTTTTCGTGGTGCTTGGGTGTAGAAGAATTCCAACCCAACGATCGAAATCAGCACCTCGGCCGCGGTCAGGATGAGATAGGCTAGAACTTGCCAGGCGACGTGTGGAGTTTCACCGCGGTCGATGGCTTCTTGGGCAACAGCGACGACCACGAATGAGCCGACCATGATGAATAGTCCTGCTCCGATCTTGCGCAGCGGGGTAAGAACAATCTTCAACCGCTTCTCGACAAAGGGGTAGAGGATAAAGGTGAACAGTGGAATCAGGACGAGAATCAGGAACGGATTGACCGCCTGAATCTGAGAAGGCAGTGCTTCGAACCCAAAAAAGTTCCTGTCCATCCGTTGGGCTTGGAAGACAAAGGTCGAAGCTGTCTGATCAAATAGGCACCAGAAAATACCAACGAACAGAATCAGCGGCAGGAGGCGCAAGATGGCGCGAAAGCCCTCTGTGCTTTGGAATTCTTTGAAGAATTGACCCTTCTCGGCAGGGATGTGGGCAAACTTTCGTCGGCCCATCCAGAAAAAGAGCGTAGCAAGCGCCATCAGGACACCGGGGATACCAAATGCCCAGTGAGGACCGTGCCATTTGAGGATCCAGGGGATAAGCAGGTTCGAGACGACGGCACCAAAGTTGATCGAGAAATAGAAGATATTGAAGACCGTCGTCAGATGGTGCTGATTCCGAGACCCAAACTGATCTCCGACGTGAGCAGAGACGCATGGTTTGATGCCACCTGCACCGACAGCGATCAGTCCCAGGCCGCCAAGCAGCCATAATTGGACGACGCCACCCACTCCCATGAAAGCGAGGCAAAGGTGACCGAAGCAGTAGACAATCGATAGGGTAACGATCGTGCGATATTTCCCAAAGAACGCATCGGCGACAATCGCACCAACGAGTGGAGTCAGGTAGACCGCAGTATTGAACCAAGCCACATAGGCGGTCGCCGTGGATTCCGAGAGGTTGTTACCACCGAGAGCGCCCAAGTAGTTTGCCAAGAAGATGGCAAGAGCGGCTTTCATCCCATAGAAGCTGAACCGCTCGGCCGCTTCGTTGGAGATGATGTAGGGAATGCCGCCGGGTAGGCGATCGGTATCCTCGGGACGGGTTCGATGAATCACGCCCTAGCAGGGGGGAAAATTCTCTTTAAGTCCAGCCAGTTTGAAATGAATCCGATTCCTGTTCGGTGTCGTTGGAATACCGAGAGCTGATGACTTATAGTGATTCCTGACGAAGCGATGAGCGAAAACAACAAAAAGGACGGCGACGAAGCCCCTGAATCCAGTGGTAAGAAGCCCGGATCCGATCCCACTGAGCTTCCGGTTGTCGATCCGTCATCTTACCTGCCGTATCCGACATCAACGCTGAGCCCGAAGATCGTGCCCAATGATCTCACCAGTTTCCGATCGCGGGGGGTGACGAAAGTCGAAAAGGAGCTCAAGCAACAGCTTCAAGAACTCAAGGAACGCTATGAGCAAGTCCTCGACGATTTTAACTGGAACAAGCTGATCTATGAAGCTGAATTCGGGTTCGAACCGGTGATGGGCGATACCTACCATCTCTACGATGGTCGGACTCCGAGTGCTCCCCGAAAGCTATCCCTGATCCCGCCAGACGATTGGTTGGGCAAAGACTGGATCGGTTCGTTCCGGCTCAACGTCGACCGTCGCTGGGAGCCGATCGATGTGTCCCCAGACTTTAGCCTGCGTTCGCTCGGTGGCGAGGGTGAGTAGGCCGAAGATACAGGCTATCTATTCCCCACAAGAGGCTCTGCAAGGGGCAGGTCGATAATACATGGTCGGTGATCCGAGTATGGGGTTGATAGTCCCTTGTTAAAGTCGACTAGCGTCTCTCCGAAGTGCGGTGAAAATGCGTAAGATCCGTTCCTCTCTGGGGAAACGCCTCCATATGGCTTCACCCACACCCAATCGAGCCGATAGAGCCCGAAAACTCCAATCGGGCGCTTTACCGAGAATGAACTGACTTGGCCTTTTAGATCTTTGTGATTGGAATTCGCCAATGCCCCAGATCTGCCATTGATCGAGCGCTCGTGATCTCCTCGAAAATCGAAGCCACCACCATCGTCGAAACGAAACCGTCGAACAGAGTTAATCATCGGCTTCACTGGATTAGGCGCAAGAACCGGGATGTTTAAAGCGAGCGGCGTGTGAAAGTTTTTAGCGCCGTTGAGTGCGATTCGCATATCATTGACAAGCACGGCTGGGCCTGCCAGTGCCATGGCCCCTAGTGACAGATACGAAGAAGGTTTCTGTGTGGCGCGGACGAAAGCTCGTTCTATTGAAGTGGGGCTAATGTCTGTCGAAGATGAGTTGTGATCACCTGCCATCACGACTGGGTTGTCGATGTCGCCAATGTAACTAAGAATCTCTTCCATCTGCTTCTTACGAACATCAGGAAGGCACTTAATTTCGAGATGGATGTTAATGATGGTTAAAGTGTTATTTGGTAGCCCTGGAACTTCTAGATCTACTCGGAAGAAATTCCTGCCGCCCACCTTCATCTCACGAGCAATGATGTTGTGAAAAGCCAGCTTTGCCCCTAATCTCCGAGAGCCTTCAAGAAACGTTGGTCGTGCCTTTTCCCCTTCGTACCAATCGTAGCCGAGAGTTTTTAATTGGAACACCTCGACGTTCTTAATCGGAAACTTGCTGAGCACCGCAGACCCAAAGACTCCTTTATAGCGATCAGGGTCGGCTTGGAAGAACTCTGTGGTTGTCGTATCGATCTTTCCTGATCTCTCACGGATCGGCTCTAGCCCGAGAATCACCGGGTCGATTTCCAAGGTCTGAGCGCCATAGGCATAGTTCATCCCGAGGGCATTCGCCAAGTCGCGTGCAGCATTTCGATATCCAGAACGGTTTACTCCGATATCCATTTCTTGGAGGAGAATGATATCGGACGTAGCGAGCCTCACCCGTTGGCGGAGCATTTCGTTTCGGCGTTCTGATCCTTCGGGGGCGAACTCGGGATTGATCTGGCTTCGATAAATCGACTCTGAGGTCAAGCCACCGATGACTTCTGACATCTGATAAGATTTTTCAATATTCCAAGTGGCGACTCGAACAAATTCACCGAGCAATTGATTCTTTCCAAGAGTCGGCCTGACCCCAGAGTAGAAAGCGCGATTGTCGATAATCGGGGTCGTCCAGAACCGCGCAAGTTTCTCGCTGAGAGGGCCGGTGGGAGCCGGATTTGAACTGAGTAGCTCTAATTCTTGAAAAGACAAGTAGTCGGGTTCTTGAAGCCGGATGAAACCGGAGTTGTGATAGTCTATCGCAACTGATCGCTGAGAAGCCGTTCGGACTGCTGGCGAGGTGAGGTTCTTGGGAAGATTCTTCGAAGCGCAACCTCCAATGAGAAAAGAGATTGCCAATAGGCAGAATGAAAAACTAGATCGCTTCATTCACGAGGAAAGCGTTCTAAAACAAAAGATCAATCGCTTTGTGTGAAATGGTATTCTATCCCTCGGCCTCAGCAATGAACGAGCGGATGATGCCGTCGTGTCGCGCGTTTAGTTCTCGAATCTCGCGTTTCTTCATGACTGAGAAGGCCGTCGAGAGTGCATCTGACATAGCGGCTGTCGGGGCTAAAGCCCAAGTGCGCCTCGCTTTTGGTTTCACTGGCTTTCCCTTTCGGGGATCCATAATGTGGGCGCCGCGTTGGAGGAAGCCAGATCCACTGAGGGCTGCAAAGCCGGTGAGGAAAATCTCACCATCAGGAGCGCCTTCGGCTCGGACAGGCCATCCCTCGGTTTCTCCAGGTGGACAACCGATGGCTAGGACGGTGCTTTCGCCAGCATTGAGTAGGGCATTCTCGATGCCCCATTCGCGAAGTGTTTCGGCCATCTGATCGAGGGCGTAGCCTTTGCCGACTCCTCCGAGATCGAGTGACATCCCCTCGCCGAGACAAGTAATGGATAAATCCTCGGGGTGTAGTTCGTAGACATGGTTTCCGGTGCGCTCTCTGGCCAGATCGAGAGTTACTTTGTCGGGGTAGAGTGGTGTTCCTTCTTTGGTTCGATAGGCAGCCATCAGTGGTCCGATCGAAATATCAAAAGCGCCACCAGTTTCATCGAACACTGCGCGGGCGAGGGCTAGGCAATCAAAAGTTGCCATGCCGACGCGTGCCACTTGCCCGGGTTGGAGTCGGTTGATTCGGGAGATGTCTGAGTTTCCCCGATAGCGACTGAGTTCGTCTTCCAAGAGGTCTAGTTCGTGAAACACTGCTTCTGCCAGTCCGTCGAGTTTGTCGATAGCCACACCACAGTTTGCCGGAAATAGAATTTCAAACTCTGTTGCCATCGCTTGATGGGCAACTCGAAACAGTTCGGATGAATCCTCGGTCATGCTATTGTACGGAGTTTTGTTCTTGCCGGAGGCGTTTTCGTTCGGCAAGGAATTCGGCCCAAACTTTAGAATCGATAAACAACACAAAGGGAGCGTCAGATCGCAGGTTGTAGATGGTCGAGTGCATGGTTTGCCATTGTGTTGGTAGCGGATCAGGAAACACGTGGCCGGCGACTAAGGTTAAGGGTGTTTTGGGGGCTTGAGGAAGTGTGTTGAGATAATCCACGTCCAGCCCTCTGAGATACCATGGCAATGGCCAAGCTCCTAGTGGATCTACAACGACGATATCTGGAATGCTGTCTTTTGAGTTTGCTACTCCGTTGATTCGTCTACGTGCTGTTTCGAGTTCTGGAAGTGTTTCAAGCAACTCGAACAGTGCCGGTGCGGTGTGCACATAGGCATAAGGATTGCGGGGGTCGGTAGGCATCTTGTGGGTCGCGCGGCGGGCTTGGATGCCTAGATGGATTGAGAAACCAATCAACACTATCAGCCAGACTGCTCGCTCGGAAGTGTTGCGATTTTGGCTTGTCATCCATCCAGCAAGCGGGAACCAAGCGATGATCGCAGGTAACACTGACCACGGCGTCTTGTAAGGGATGACCATGTAGATTCCGAGAAGAATTAGTGCGTAGAGACCGAGGAAACGAACGGTTCGATTGCCGCGAACCCATGACATGATAAAACCAATCATACCGAACCCAAAGATCGCGATTTCCGTCCATCGGTAGCCACCCCGGAACCATCCATAGCGCTGAAGATAGAACCACCAAGGGTGTTCGTGACCAGCTCCTCCTGCGCGTTTTAGGTAACTGAAATAGGTGCCGATACTCTCGCCGACGTCGCCCCACGATCGGAAGAAATCGGAGAACAGTGCAACCGAGCAGAGCGTCCCGCTGACAAGTCCGATCAACAGGCCGCGATGATGTTTCTTGGAGATTCCCCAGCAGACCACCGCGGCAATCGCGGCAGCAGTGAATGACAGAACACAGGTTTCTTTCGCTGTGTGCATGAGTCCCGCTCCGACTCCGGCGAGAATTGCCCAAGGGATAGGGTTGCCATCCTTTCGATCTCCTTTGGCACCAATGACATCGAAGAACCGAACGGTGCCGATCAGGAACAGGCAGGTGGCGAGCACGAATGGCATTTCTGCAATCCAGTATCGGCTGTAGTAGACGAGACTCGGAGAAACCGCCGCCAAAACGACCACTGGTAGCACCCCTGCAGTTCCCCAACAGATCGCCGCCAACCACGCGAGTAGGGCGACAACCAGAATGCCACAAATCGCGGGAGCCAGTCTGAGATCTTCATCGCTTAGAGGAGCCCGTCTTCCAGCGAAATCCCGATCAGGTCGTCCGGTCGCCGCAAGGGTCGCCTTGCCGAGATAGTGGGGTAGGGGGCCGTGGTATTCCTTGGGGTCGTAGTCGAACGTGCCAGAATCCAAAAACTCTTCGAACTTGATTCCCTGAACCGCTTCGTCGGCGTGAAGCGGGTGGTCTCCGAGGTTGTCCAAGCGAAGAAACGCGGCAATGGCCAATGCGATGGTCAGCACAATCGCGAGCCCAAAGAGGCCGATGTTTTGGTTCTGAGTCGATTTTTTGGCCATACTGCCTTTTAAGCAAACTCTGCGTTGGGAATTCTCTACACCGGAGATGTCTTTGTCGCCAGCACTGCGCTGGTTGCCCTCTGAACCCCGAAGTGGTAAATCCATGTGATGGCAGCCCCAACCAGATCGCGTCGCGACTTTCTTCGCTATACCGGTGTCGGTATCGGCAGCGCTGCGGTTTCGACACTGCCTCTAGGTTGTTCGAAGACCGCTGCTGCCGACCGAATTCAGCTTGGTTGTATTGGCATGGGCAAGATGGGCGTTCAGGTGATGAACAGCTTTCTGCAGGACTCCCGAGTGCAAGTCGTGGCGGTGTGCGATGTGAACACCGAGTCCGATGGCTATTGGCATAATGAGGTCTTTGGGCGAGAGCCGGCGCGCCAGCTTGTTGACGATTTCTATGGGCGGGCCTGGAATGCCCCGAAGGGTGGCTACTCAGGCTGCACCGCCTTCACCGATTTTCGAGAGATGCTGACTCCCGAGGTTGGATTGGATGCTGTTCTCATTTCGACGCCCAATCATTGGCACGCCATTCAAGCCATCGCGGCCGCTGACAGAGGCATTCATATTTATGGGCAAAAGCCCCTCGCTCGAACCATCGCTGAGGGCCGGGCAATTTGTCAGGCGGTTGAGCGAAACGGTATTACTTGGCAGACCGGCAGCCAGCAGCGTTCCGACCAGTATTTTCGAAAAGCCTGCGAACTAGTGCGCAATGGTGCGATCGGAAAGGTTTCGAAGGTCGAGATCACATTGCCGGGCGGGAACCCCAATTATTCTCGGCGGGGGAAAGAGAAGGACACAGTTGCTGTTCCCGAGGGGTTTGACTTCGATCGATGGCTAGGACCAGCCCCCTTAGCCCCCTATTGCCCAGCTCGGACGCACGCGAATTGGCGATGGAATTGGGATTATGCTGGCGGCAATATCACGGACTTCGGTGCCCATCATCTCGACATCGCTCTTTGGGGGCTAGGGTTAGAACACACTGGCCCGTCTTCTGTTCGGATCGTTGATCACGAGTTGCCGGATCAATCAGACCTTTACAATACTGTTCCGAAATTTCATTTCGAGGCCGACTTGCCGGGGGGAACGACCTTGGTGGTGCGTGATGCTAAGCACCATCCCGATTTGGATGGCGGCGTTCGGTTCTTGGGTGAAGACGACCAGTCGATTTGGTGCGATCGCGGCGGGTTCAAGGCGACGCCGAGAGGAATTGCCTCAGCCGATCTGGGCGATGATGCGGTGCGTTTGCACGAGAGCAAGCATCATGAAGAGGACTTTATCACAGCGATCTTAGACCAGACGAAGACCGTGGCACCGGTTGAATCGGCCCAGCGGGCGATCTCGATTGCGCACTTGGCGAATATCGCGATGCGAGTCGGTGTTGACGACCTGAGGTGGGATTCAGTGACCGAGACCGTCTTGGAGAATTCTGACGCAGCGGCATTGGTGAGCCAGCCAATGAGAGCACCCTGGGTAATTTAAGGGCGCGAAGACCGTGTTGAACGTTAGGCAGAACGCTGGTAGTTTGCGCCATTATGTCCATGACTCTTACAGAAGACGCCATCCAGGAGCAGACTACTAAGCTCTGCCAAGCTATTCTCGACAGCCCAGAACTCGCCGAGCACGCCGACAAGATCGAAGTATTTTTAGCCGATGCCGAAGCCAAGAACCGCTACATCGCGGTCGAGGAACGTCGTCAGGAGCTTCACCAAAAGCAGCACCAAGGTGTTCAGGTCACCGAAGAAGAGGCCAAAGCCTATGGTGAGATGCAGGATGCGATGCTGGAAGATTCAAAAATTTCGGACTTCATGGAAGCTCAGCAAGTACTCAACGCAGTGCACCAGAAAGTCTCAGCGATGGTCGCCAAGACCCTTGAGATGCGTCAAATCCCCTCAGAAGAAGATCTTCAGAGCGGTGGCTGCTGCGGTGGTTCGGGTGGTGGCGGTTGCGGTTGCTAGCCTAACAGGGTGTTGAAAAACTCGGCAACCTGTCGTTTTGAAGGAATTGTTGGATAGAAAAGCGGCTTCGCCGAATCGAAGGCTGCGCAAACCCTTCGGGCGTAACCTCATGAGAACGAGGTCGTTGTTGCTCGTCACGCATGGATGTTCATCCACTTGATCCTCGCGCCTAACCCTCGATCACATGAGGCTCCGCGACGAGCCACCGCCTTTTTTAACACCCTGCTAACCATTATCTCCAGATACTGATCAGCAGTATCTGCCCGCAGTTCGTTTTCTAAACAACGCCTCACCGAACTGAGTCGGGGTGTGTTTTTCGTCGGTGAATTCGATGATCGGGGTGCGGGACACGGGTGGCGAGTGATATTGACACCCGTGGCAATTTTTTTGTAAAAAATTACTAAGTAGTTTGAGGATTCAGCCGTTCACTCTATACACCTATCATTTAAAGACCTCCAATCCATGGACAAAACTCTCAAGTTGCTCACCAAGAGCCTCAAAAACGACCCTCAAGACTGGGAAACCCGTCGGCACCTTATTGATTGTCATCTGGAAGCAGATGACACCGCTGCCGCAGTTAATTTAGTTCGCGAAGCTCCAAACGTTCCATCTGAAGACAATGATCTTCTGACGATCGTTCGCTTTTTGGCCAGTAACGATCCTTTCTCCGCGCTCGGTTTCGCTGAACGCGCTGTGATGACTGATGCTGGTCGTGGTGCTGCTCACTACGCCAAGGGCATCGCTTGTGACGCAATCAACCAGCCTGATCAAGCAGCCCAGCACAAGGGTGTGGCCATCCAGCTAAATCCAGGGCTTAGTGCCTTGGGTGGTGCAGCTGTGGTTGAAACGGAGCCAGCACATGTAACTCCGTCAGCGCCCGAGCCAGCTGTTGCTGTTCCTGCTGAGCCTGTAATCGATGAAGTGGTCTCTGAGCCTGTAATTGAAGAACAGGAGATTGTTCCTGAACAGATTGTCGTTGAAGAGCCCATTATTGAGGAAGCCGTCGCCGCTGATGTTGAGCCTGTTTACGAGCCATCCGAAGTTCCGATTTCTGCTGGGTTCGTCCCGGCCGCTGAGCTCGCCGAGATGCCGACCATTCAGCCGTTGGTCAATCCGAACGATCTACCAGAACTTGTTGCGCTTCCCACCGCGGAAGTAAATTCTGACCCGACTCGGCTTGAATACACCACTCCCGATGAGCTTGAGGTGACTCGGAGCCATCTGTTGGTTCCGACCCCAGAAGGTGAATTCATCGACGCCGATGAGTACGCCGAACAAGACGAAGCAGAAATGCTGGTCGAAAGTGGCCTTGTCGTTGCTCCCGCTGGAGTTGCTCCTGAAGCCCAAGAGGAAAATCGGACGAAGGCGAAAGTCTCAGCCATTCTAATGACGCTCTTGGTTCACGTTGCACTGTTTGCCTTGGTCGCCTTGATCATTGTTGCTGCTCCTCGGATGAAGCCACCCGAAATTGTTGCCAGCACTGTTCCTGTTTCCCAGCAGGAGAGCATTAGTAAGAAGAAAGTTGTTCAGCAACAGCCCAAGCAGCCTTCCGCTCCACCAGCCCCTTCAGTTTCTGCGATCACCGCACTTTCCGCGACTTCGCCTACGAGTATTCCCAACGTCACCTTTGATGCTGTCAGCACATCGATGGACATGGGCTCGACAATGGGTGCTGGCCTCAGCTTCGGCGTCGGTGGCGACTTCGGAGCTGGTCTTCCAATGACCATGAAAAGTCGTTGCTCAAGCGCTGAGCGGACAAGCCTTCTCCGCAAGCACGGTGGTGATAGCAAAGTCGCTAAGGCGGTGAAGAAGTCTCTCGAGTATCTTAAGGCCACTCAAAATGAAGACGGATCTTGGGGTGACCACCATAAGGGTGCGATGACGGGTGTTGCCCTTCTCGCCTACCTTGGCCACTGCGAAACTCCAGACTCTCCACAATACGGTGACACCGTGATGCAGGGAATCATGTATCTCGTCGAGTTGAGCAATAAGAACAACGGTCTCCTCGCGGCAGTTGCCGACAAGCACTATCCTTACGAGCATGGTATCGCAACCTACGCCCTCGGTGAAACTTACGCCTTGGCAAAGTTCGGTAAGCGTCAGCTTCCGGGCGTCCGTGACGCCTTTGAAACCGGAGTCCGGATCATCATCGATGGTCAGGTTGATAACGGTGGATGGACTTACGGTTACGACCCCGGTGGTCGGATGGATACCTCAGTTTCCGGTTGGCAGTATCAAGCCCTGAAGGCAGCTAAGCATACCAATCTGAAAATCGGTGGTCTTTCGGCTGCGATTAAAAAATCCGAAAGCTCTTTCAAGGATGTCATGGTTAATAAAGGGCACTATCAGTACGGTCCCGATCGCTCACTCAGCGAAGCAAGCGACTGGAATATGACAGGTGTCGCCGTTCTAGGATATCAAATGCTCGGTGATCCCGATCGCCGCAAGGACGAGATCGATGATGGAATTAAGTATCTGTTCGAGCATGAAGAGAAGCACGGTGTTAACAACGTCTACGGTTGGTACTACGCCACTCAGGTAATGTTCCAAAAAGGCGGCGACGCTTGGAAGCGCTGGAATGCAAAGTTCAAGGACCCGCTCGTCACTGGCCAGCTAGAGGATGGATCCTGGCCTCCAGGGGGAAGGGCAACGACAGACTTGGATAAAAAGATCTATCGTTCAGCTCTTAACACCCTAATGCTTGAGGTCTACTTCCGTTACCTCCCGGCAGCTGGTTAAATCCGATCAAAAAACTATCAGAAGTCCCACCCACCTTTCTGTGGTCGGTGGGGCTTCTATTTTCTAGGAAACCGTCCAAATGCATCGCCCGATTCTCGCTGTCACGTGTATCGCCCTCTTGGTGGGCTGCTCGCAGGAAAATACTGAGGAAGATTCCGTTGGCCTGGGAGAAGGTACAGACTCACCAGTTTCGACGCCTGAGCTTGGGGATTCTGAAAAGACTCAAACGGAAGTCCAAGTCGCTGAGCCGATCGCCGTTGAGACCAGTGTTGAAACGGCGACCGACAACGGCTCTAGCTCGACGCCAGCAGATAGTGCTTCGGATCCACCGAACTCCCCTCAAGCACCTGAGCCATCGACCCGCCCGAAGGTTGAAGATCTGGGCGGTGGTAAATATCGAATTGCCGAAATTACTTTTGATTCTGCGACCCGTGAAATCCGAATCCCAGCGGTTGTTAATTTGAAGGACGAGTTGCTGGAGTATGCTGTGGTCGGCGACAAAGGCAAAACCCATGAGGCCCTACTCCGAGTTCCTGCGCGTCCTTTCGATCTTCAGGTCGCCTTGCTGCTGCTTCGCTATCAACCCTACCGTGGCACGTTGTTTGACGGATTTGATCGTGAGGCAACGAGTCCCGCTGAAGGGGAAGCTTCAGTAGATTCTAATATTCCCGAAGCCTCGCGCCTGTCCATCACCATTGGGCTAAACCCGAAAGATGGTGAAGCGCAAAAAGAGATCCCTCTGGAAGATTGGCTTCTCGATATACGCACCGGTAAAGCAGTGAAGCGCGACTTCTGGCTCTTCACAGGATTTCCCGATCCAACGGCCATGAAGTATTGGAAAGCCGAAGCTGAATCAAACACGGTCGGGATCTTTCTAGACCCCTTTTCTCCGATCAACTATCCGCATGACGGTAACCGTAGTGATGAAGTCTGGAAGCCGAACGCGCCTGTCATGCCCGATCTCGACACCGAAGTTGAGATCATCATCCGTCCGTTTTTGGACGCCAACCAGTAACACTAGCTAGTCATGATGAACCCACGTCTTGTCCTCATTCCCATCCTCAGCGCCGCTCTGTTTCCGCTGAGTCTTGTTGCCCAGAAAACCGTCGAGACCGACGCCGAATTGCCGCCGATTTCCGACCCGAACCTCTCTTTGAAGAAGGAGATCGAGCATTCGATTGACCTAGCGACGAAGTGGTTTAAAACGCAGCAGGATCCAGAAACCGGCTCATGGAGTGAGTCCGACCAACCCGCGCTGACTGCCCTCCCTTTGTCAGCGATCATGGGCAATCCGACTCGTGACCGCTCGACCGTCCCCGCTCACGCCGCCAAAGCCTACCAGTTTTTGGTCTCGAAGCAGAAAGATGACGGTGGCATTTACGGAAAAGGGCTGGCCTGCTACAACACCTCGCTGTCGCTGATGGCCATGCTTCTCAATCCCGATGAGGATCTGAAGAATGCCAAGCTCGATGCCCGCCGATTCCTGATCAACCAGCAGTCGGATTTCGACATCAAAGGTGAGGCCGATAACATCTACGATGGTGGCACCGGCTACGGAGGAACCTATGCTCACTCCGACCTGTCGAACACTCATTTCGTTCTCCAAGCCCTTCACTACAGTCGTAACCTCGCTGCCGAGTCAGGTTCTGCGATCGACCGGAAAATGGATCTCGATTGGGATGCAGCGATCACCTTTGTCAGTCGTTGCCAGAACACAGCTGAGAACTCCGATGACGAAGAAAAGGGCGGTTTTGTTTACTTCCCAGGCAGCAGTAAGGCGGGAACAAAGCAACTCCACGATGGCCGAGTAGCCCTGCGCTCCTACGGCAGCATGAGCTACGCCGGCTTACTCAGCTTCATCTATGCCGGTCTCGAGAAAGACGATCCTCGAGTTGAGTCCGTTCTCACTTGGTTGAAGCAAAACTATACCCTCGATGAGAATCCGGGCATGGAGCAAGAAGGCCTCTTCTACTATTACCACACCATGGCCAAAGCCTTGGCGATTGTTGACATCGACGTTCTTGAGTTGGCTGATGGAACGAAAGTCGACTGGCGCCGTGACCTCGCCGTTCACCTGATCAACCTACAGAAAGCCGACGGTTCTTGGGGCAATCCAACCGGTCGCTGGTGGGAGCACGATCGAGTCTTGGTCACGGCATACTGCACACTGGCTCTGGAGCACATTCACACAACGTTCTAGACTCTAGTGGAAGACCTACGATGTTGATCCCTAGGCGCGGCCAGTTAAGGTAAGGCTTGTCACAATCTGATTGGGATATCGTCGTCGTTGGAGGCGGCGCAGCAGGCTATTTTGCTGCTATTACCATTGCCGAGCAGGCGAGTGGAAGTCCGCGAATTTTGGTCGCTGAGGGCTCACGGAAAGTCTTAGAGAAAGTCCGAATTTCGGGTGGCGGCCGGTGCAATGTCACTCACGACTGTCGCGATGCGCGGGACTTGTCCAAGAACTACCCGCGCGGCGAACGAGCGCTGATTGGCCCCTTTCATCGTTGGGCGGTCGACCAGACGATCGACTGGTTCGAGTCACGCGGCATCAGCCTCAAAGTTGAACGGGATGGCCGGATGTTTCCGGACACTGATGACTCACAGACGATCATCGATCTTCTGACTGCTGCGGCCGACGAGCTAGGAATTCAGGTCGAGACATCACTGCCCATTGGTTCGATCAAGCCGATCGATAGCGGCTTTCGACTCGACCTCGATATCGACCGCGATCCGATTACTACAACCCATGTGGTTTTAGCCATGGGCGGAACACGCGCGGGATCGGTTGGCCGGATGTTGGATGAGTTGGATATCGCTACAGAGCCCCCTGTCCCCTCGCTGTTTACGTTCAAGATCGATGACCCTGAGCTCAAGGAACTGGCTGGTGTCTCAGTCACTTCCGCGAAGTGCCGCATTGCTGGACTCAAACAGTTCGAGACCATCGGCCCCGTTCTGATCACGCACTGGGGACTCAGTGGGCCTGGTGTTCTCAAGCTGTCGGCTCTGGCTGCCAGAGAGCTTGCTGAGCGGGACTATGAGTTTGAAGTGTTGATAGATTGGCTCCCCTCGCATGGTGATCCAGTCGAGACCCTAGAACGAAGTCGTACGGAAGTTGGAAGACGAAAGATTTCGGCCGAGAACCCATTTCCGGAACTTCCTAAGCGTCTCTGGCAGCTGATTGTCAACCGCTCTGGGATCGACACGGAGCAAGTGTGGGCAAGACTTAGAAAATCCGAGAGGAATGCTCTTGCCGACTCTCTTCGGGGTGCGATTTTTCCAGTCCTCGGCAAGAGCATGAACAAAGAGGAGTTCGTCACCTGCGGCGGGATTCGTCTACCAGAGTTGGACATGAAAACGATGGAGCACCGCCGCATTCCTGGGCTTTATGCCGTCGGTGAGATCCTCGACATCGATGGCGTGACTGGAGGCTTCAATTTTCAGAACGCCTGGACAACTGGCCACCAAGCCGGCGTCGCGATCGCCGACAGAATCGGTTAGAACTAACATTGGTGTTCCATTACCCAGAAGTTGTGGGACGCCTCCGGGGATCTTATGTTATAAGATTCTTCTCCTGCCCCGCCTACCTATCCAGGATGAATGCCGCTTTTAGATTATCGATTCTTCCCACCGTTCTCGGATTACTGCTGCTGACGCTTGCCGTCGCTTCGGCTGGAGATGAGCGCCGATCGATCCGGGTGTTCGTTGCTCTTTGCGACAACGCTACCCAAGGCATTCAGCCCGTTGGAGCAAAAATCGGTAACGGCGATGATCCTGAAGCGAATCTTTATTGGGGATGTTCGGATGGTCTGGGACGCTTCTTCCCGAAAAGCGCCAATTGGAAAACCGTCGATCAAGACAAGGACATCGATCAGGCGATCCTCCGACGTCTCGTTCTCGATCATCAAGCCGACGACCTCCGGTTGGTAGCAGATGCCTATCGCGGATCTGAAATGAAGCGCTGCTTGGAAGATTTCTTCAAGGCCACTCAATCGGGCAAGCACGCACTGGTTGTCTTTATCGGCCACAATGGCTTGATGGACACTCAGGTCAATTTGCCAGCTGGTGGAAAGGCACAGGGTGCGGCAAAGACCGACGCGATCGTCCTGTGCTGTTTGAGTGATTCTTATTTTTCCGATGCGTTGGCCGAGCTTGGAGCGCGGCCTATTTTGATGACCCGACAGCTCATGTATCCGGGTTCATTCGTGCTTCATGACGGGATCGAATCTTGGCGAAAGGGTGGCTCGGTCGGTGAAATTCGCACGGCGGCTGGCAAGGCCTATGCTGCGAATCAGAAGATCTCGCAGAAGTCCGCAGTCGGAGTATTCGCAGATTTGGCAAAAGCCGTGAAATAATCTGATGCTTTCCGCTCGCAAGTACGGCCTTAATTGAGCGTAGTCAGTAGGTGAGAAATCAGTTGAGACGAAAGTCTGGGGTAGTTCCCCGCATTGCTGCACTTGGTATCCTAGGTCTAGGCGTAGCTTCGGCTCTCGCTCAGAAAGCCGAGCCTTCGGCTGAGCAGGATCGCATCAATCGGTTAGAGGCAACGGTTGCTCAGGAACTTCCGACTTCTCAGGAGGCAGCGAACGCGCTTCTCGAACTCAACGGCATCTACCAGAAGGGCGGCCAGACTTTCGGCATCGTTCGCACCGCTCGCGCTTTCGTTTCAGCCCACGCGTCTCACCCGCGTCACTCCGAGCTGATGGTGAGCCTGATCGACGGTCTCTGTGCCAGTTCGCTCAGTTCTGATATCAAGGCGACCTGCCGTCAGTTTTTGGAGCGCTATCCAAAATCCGGCGATGTCTCCTATGTCGCACAGCGACTAGCAGAAGTTCTGGATCGTGAGGGAGATCGCTGGGGCGCGGCCGAGGCCTATTCCCGAGCTTGGCAGACTGGGGGCGGTCGGCGTGATCACGCCCATGGCTATCGGGCTATCGAACTGTTCCGGGCGATCAATCAGCCCGATGCTCACCGCGCGAACATGGAATTCGCGACCAAAATGTATCCCGCTTTGGGAAAAACTCAGGCAGCCGCTTCGGTCGCGTTGGCGGCGTTTCAAGGCGCACACGGTTGTGGCGAATGGAAGCGCTCCAACGACATCGCCGCTGATATTCAAAAACGCGGCCTCCCAGTGTCGCCCGATTCGCGTTACGAGCTCGCTCGTCATGTCGCGATCAACCACAATAACTTGGGTGACCCGGCTGCTGGTTCTCGCTCGATGGAACAAGCCTTCCGCGCCAAGCCAACCGCTCAGAGTCTTCATTTCCTGATCCGTGCCATGGCCAATGCCAAAGCTGATCCGGGGCAGGTTGGGAAATTAGCCGATCAATTCGAGCGAGACTATCCCGGAGATAAGCACCTACGCTACGTGCTCAACGATCTATCGCATGCCTATCGCCATCGGGATGATTTTGGCAATGCCATTGCCGCAGCCACTCGCGCGCTTCGGTTTACCGATTCAAGCTTCAATACGGCCTCGAACGTGATCAGCTGGACTCACGACGGAAAAGGTAACGTCAACGGACTAGATGGGTTGCTCCGCAAGGCTGCTGACGAAGCAGACCGAGCCGGAAAAGACGGTTGGCGTATTCTCTGGTCGCTCGCATACACCCACTATCGCGATCGAGCTAAGGACGAGGCAAAGACCCGCCAAACGATGGAACATCTTCTGTTCGGCACGAATTATCCGCCGAACGATGGTCGCGCCAAGGATGTGTTTCGGGACTTAACCGGATACGTCGACGAGGCGACCCAGCGCAGCCTCGTCGATCGCTATTTCGATCACGCCCGGCGTTTCCCTCAGAGAGGGCATTATCTCAGGGGATTGCGCAACTGGGCTAATGAATCTGGTCGCGATAACCACCGTAAAAAGGCCGCTCAGCACGCTTCCCAGAAGCTAAAACAGCTCGGAGGCGACGCGGTGATGAAGCAATGGAGTCTCTTTGGCGAAGAGAAAAATGGGATCGAAGCGCGCAAACAACTTCTTGGCAGAGGCGACATAACGAAGGAACAACGCATCGCCTTACTTGATCGTCAGGCTTGGGTATTCCGCCATCGTATGGGCGATCGGGAAAGACCTCAGTCGGCCAACCTTTATCATGAAGTGGTCAAGTTACAGCCAGATAATTTCAAGGCTGCCCGCGAATTCCTCGAAGCTGCCCGTCACTACGGTTCCGACGATCAGCGACGCCAAGCTGTAGACCACCTGCTTAAGCGACCAGCCGAAAGCTACGACATTCACGCCATTCGAAATCTGATGGCTCTAGCTGTTTATCTGGCTGACACAGAGTTGGGCAAGCGGGCATTCGCGTGGATCACCGCAGCAGAAAAGACCCACGGAGTCGCCATGGATTACTCTGGCGAGATCGGCGATGGCTTGATCAAATTGGAGCTTCGCAACGAGGCAAAGGCCTGGCTTGAAACTCACACAAAGGTTGACTCCAACCACTGGGATCACGCTGGAAACGTCGCTAGACTAATCGATCACGGATTGATCCCAGAAGAGCAGGCTGAAGCCTTCCTTAGTGGCTTCGCCAAAACCGACTCGGATTCTCATGGAGCGTTTGCTGCTCGCCAAGCCGACATCGCCTTCAAGTCCGGAAATATTAAGCGGGCGGCTGAACTCGTAGAAGCTGCGGCCAAACGCCAAGCGGGTCGTCCTTTTCGGCGTAGCGGATTCTCTGAGCATCCCGCGCAGCATTGGATCGAAGCGATGGCGAAGGATGATTTCGAAGGCGATCCGAAGCTGCGAGTTCGTCTACTGACTGCCATTCAATCGATGCGGGCCGGTCGTCCTTCGGCCAGTGCTCAGCTAGAAATGCTACGTCTAAGTCCGACAACACCAGCTGGAGTCGATCGGCTGCTCGCTGCGCGCGATGCCACCTTCATGGCCTCTCGTGATCACCATTCTTGGAATCGATTTTACGGATACGCACAGGCTTATCAGGCCCGAGGTGATCACGGCACGGCAGCCACCTTAGCCACAGCCATGATTCAGAATACCGCGACGGACGACAATCAGAGAAATGCCGCTCGGGGCCTGGTTTCTCGGGCTTACGGAGAGATGGGCTCGCTCGGGTTAGAAGTCGATCCCGACAGCCCGATCGCACCTCTTCTCGGGATCGGTTTACATCTTCGTTTGGGTGACCTGCAACGCGCGACTGAGACCTACGTCAACAACCAGAAGCTGTTTGACCAACACCGAAAAGAACTGCCGACCGAGATTGTCCTGTTCGCTGCTGAAACTCATCTTACGGCTGGAGGTAAGGACGAGCTTCGCCGGGCGGAAGACATGCTTCGCCAATGGACGATTCAATTCGGTGAAAAGGAAGACATCCCAGTTCGCGATAAGGCACGGGTCGGATTGTTGTTGGCCAAAGCCTATCAGCGCGCTGGACGCTTCGAAGTCGCTCGATCGGAATTCACTTCCATCGTCAACCGTTTCCCAGAGGACAGCGGTGCTATTGACGCCCAATTCGGCATTGGCGAAACTTTCATGGAGCAAAAGATCTTTGATCAAGCCGAACCAATCTTCGAAGAACTCTCGCTTTCGACGGACTCAGCGATCCGTATTCGGGCAAATTTCCTGAAGGGGATTCTCGCTTCACGGATGGGCGACAATGATGAAGCGCGGGAATTCTTTCGTCAGGTCTTAGCCAGCTCACCCGACACCGAATTGGCAGATAAGGCTCTGTTCTCGTTGGCCGAAGTCTACGGTGGCCAGCAGCGCTACCTCGACCAGCTCGAGTTGCTTCGCACCGTCGGCCGATTGGGTCGCGAGTCGGCGCGCTGGTTGATTCCGGGGCGGGCTCTATCGGTCGTTGTCCAAGATCCGGATCTCGGTATCAGCCGCGGTGACGGACGGATCCCAGTCGAGGTCAAAGCCGAGCCGGGTGGTGACGTGGAAACTGCGATGCTTCGCGCTGGTGGAGCGGGTCGCGGAATCTTCATCGGTGAAATTCCGACAGCGGTCGGAGCGGCGATCCCTAATGATGGCATTCTTCAGGTGTTGGGTGCAGACGAAATCACTGTCGGCTATCCCCAAGAGTTCCGAGACCAGTTCAAGTCGTCCGGTTCTGGTGCAGCGGGTGGCATTATTAAGCTGGCGTCGGACGCCAAGTTCGCCATGGCCAGTTCCGAAGTTCCCGATCCGGCTGAAGAATTGAAGGCTGAGGAAGAGAACTTGATGATGGAGACGGAGCTAGCCGAGTTGCTTCGTGCCGAAGTGCGGCCCAACAACCAGATCAAACCTGGCAACCAACTCTATCTGCGTGTTGACGACCCAGACCGATCAGCGACCGCCGAAATCGACGATGTCGTGGTCAAAGTCGAAGCGTCGAGTGGTGATGCCGTCGAAGTCCGGTTGACGGAAACCGGTGGTGACACAGGCGCGTTCACTGGTGTCTTGGCGACTGCTGATTTACCGGCCGCTGCGAGCGCCAGTGATACGTCGATCGATCATGCGGCTCTGATGGCGATTGATCGTGCGGACAATACGGCTTGGGTCTCTGAGCCAGATGGTGTCGCTCCCAAATGGCTGACGGTCGACTTGAAGGACTTAGTGACGGTCGACAATGTCATCGTTTCGACGCCATCTCCCGAGGGTCAGCGTCCGAGGAAAATCAATCTGATGGCTAGCCACGACGGCAGGTTTTTCTATCGAGTCGCGCGGTTCCCGGTTCCCGATGCGGCAAAGGCTGTGCCCGCCGGTGGCTTCGAGAAGCCGTTTGGTAAGCTCTATCGGGCTGACCTTAATCAGTTTAGAAGTTGGGACTTATTAGTCGATATCGCCAAGCGCGCGAAGTTGGTTGAGCAAGTTGACGTCGCCAGTGCAGGAGGTCTGACTTGGACAAATCCTCAGATCGAAGATAACAAGAGGGTGCGTGGAAAACACCAGCGTGCACATATTATGCACTGGCAGTTTCCTTTCGTCCAAGAACGCCAAGGAGCAATAAGGTTCGGGTTCGCTGGTGGTAGTGATTTGGCAGTCCTCATGGTCGATGGGGAGATCGTCTACTCGACTCTTTCCAGTCCAGGCAGTCGTAGGCAGAAGAGTGTCGACGTGATGCTCGGCTCAGGAGTTCATGAGATCGTCGCTTACGTCGGAGCCAATGAGACAAACCGGAAGAATTTCGAGTTCACGCTTCTGCGCGGCAGGGAGAACGTGAACCGCGAACAAGTCGCTGTTGCTGGTTTTACTCAGACTGACTTCGATCGAACGAATCGACAGCCTGCCGAAATTGTTTCGGCTTCCATCGCTGCCGAAGCTGAAGGGAAATGGCAATTCGAATTTCAGCCGACTCAGGCGCGCTATCTTCGGTTCGATATCCCTGAATTCGACGGCGAGTCCGTAGCAATCAACTCGGTGAAGGTTCGGGGTGGCGACCAACAAATTATCCCGACCGAGGCCGACTTGATGGCTCTGGCATTGAACGATGTCCTGGAGATCGCCCCTGGCGATTCGGTGACTGCGACCTTCATCGATGCCGTTACAGCTGGGGGGCTGGCCAGAAATCGACCACTTGTCGAGAAGGTCACCGCGACCTACAACAACGGAGGGATTCGAGCTGTGGCTTATGATTTTCTGCGTGGAAGCAATGGCAGTGTCGCTGAGCTCAAACGCAATCTGTATCGGATCGATCCTGGTGAGCGGGTCAGCATTGAGGTCACCGACTATGATTTGGATCAGACAACCGAAGCCGATCAGGTCGACATTGAAGTGATGGTCGGTGCTGGTGATCCGATTGTTTTGACCGCAGTGGAAACCGAGCCCAGCTCCGGAATTTTTCGGGGAGAGTTCGACTCAGTTCCGGTCGATGCTCCCGAAGAGCCAGCGCCTGAAGCTGGTGAAGCCACCGCTGAGCAAAATCTGGCGACCGCCAAAGTCCCGGTGAAGGCCGGCGACACTATCGTCATGCGTTACCGCGACGTCGATAACACCTTCCCGGGGCATTCCAGCTATCGCGAGGCGCGGGTTCTGGTTCGCAAGCCGACACCGGGTAAACTGAGAATTATCCCGACTCGTTGGACAGCGGCTCCAGAAGTTTCCGACGATGACCGCGCGGCAGGTCGGAAGTCCCAGCCCAGGGTTGAATTCTTGACGGAAGCGCAGGGATCTTCGGATGCGATTGCCTATCACGTTCCGCTGACCATCGAAGTCATTGACCCGGATGCCGCGCGTCATGATGCGAGCTCGGTGAGAGTCGCTCTAGATCCCGGGAATGGTGCCCCTCCTGTGTTTGTTGATTGCTACGTCGCGGCTTCCTATGCAGCACCTGGATTGCTCGATGAGAACGAAGCATTCCCCGCTCTGGTTGCCGGCCGTTTTGTCGGTCAGGTGAAGATGCAGTTAGGAGATGCGAATTCTCCTGTCGCTGTTCCGGTCAATTTGGATGATCGCCTCAACCTCCTCGGTACCGTCGAAATTGAAGGCGATCCAGCAGATGCCACGGATGCTCCTGAAGGCGGTACCTTTGTTACCTCGGACACTGGCACGATGTATGTTCTGAATGTCTCTGGCGGGACGCAGATCTCGGCGACCTACGAGGAAGAATTAGCACCCGATCCAGCCTCGGCCGTTCATACTGATCGTGCTCGATTATCAACCACGGCCCAGATTGCTCTGACCGGCCCAGACGGGTCGCAGCTCGGCGCACCGAGGGGATCGACCAATCCGAACGTTAAGGAAGAATCCGTCCAAATTGAACCCGAGCAGATTCACATCGGAGAGCGGCTGACCGTTCAACTGGAAGATCCTGATCGAGACACTTCGGCTGAGCGCGATACGGTCACGGTGACGTTGGTAACAGGCTTGGGAGAGAAAGAGGAACTCGTCCTGCAGGAAACGCTGGCTCATAGTGGAGTGTTCACTGGTTCGGTCGAAATGGTTGCCGCCAAGCAAGCGACTCCCGGGAACATCGATCTCGCTGCGCCATCGCTCGACGCCTTCTTCAACGACGTTCTGAGCGCTCGCTATGCCGAGGTGGATCCTGACGGGAAGACCGTGGAACTCGATGCATCAACGGGGATTGCTCCCGGCACCGATGGTATGGCAGCGGCATTTTCGAAGCTGTTCAGCGATGAAGATCTCGCAGTCGAAACAGGTTTTCATATTGCCGAATGTTACTTCGAGTTGTTCAAGGGTCACCGTGAACTAGATCGAATGGAAGATGCTGAAGCCGATCTGCGATTGGGTCGGCTCGTTCTTCGGGAACTTCGCGAGGACTATCCTGATCCGAAGTATGCGCCGCGCACCGCCTACTTGCTCGGTCAGTTTTCTCAGGAACTTGAGGATTGGGAGGAAGCCGCTGCGGCCTATCAGAGCATCGTTCGGGATCACCCAGATCACAGCCTTGCTCCTGATGCTCAATACAAGCTTGGGCAATGCTGGGAGGAGGCTGAAAAGTTCGATGATGCATTGGAAGCCTATGTCACTTTAGCCGCGACCTATCCTGACAGCCCGCTCATCGCGAGTGTGATGCTGCGAATTTCTGAGCACTTCTACCAGAACGAGGATTTCGAAAACTCAGCCAGTGTCGGTGAGAGATTCCTCGCTAAATTCGAGACCCACCAATGGTCACCTAAGATGGCGTTCCGAATCGGACAGTGCCATTACAAAGGCGAGAATTACAAGGATGCGGGGGCCGCCTTCGACGACTTCATCAAGCGCTTCCCCGATGAAGATCTCGCGGCTCAGTCCTTGTTCTGGTCGGGTGAAAGCTATCGAATGGCCAACAATGTCTCGGACGCTTTTCAACGCTATAACCGCTGCCGCTGGGACTTCCCAGAATCAGATGCCGCCAAGTACGCCCGCGGACGTTTGGCCCTGCCGGAGATGCTGCAACAATTCGAGCGTGAAGCTCAAGCCGTCGAAAACGAGCAGTAGTCGGCTGGCGGGTTGGCTAAACCAGCCCCTTCATCACCGTGCTACTGGTCGAGAACCGTTCAAACTCTAAGCCTGCCCGATGCACCATATTGAGATACAAGTTCGGCAGCGGGTAGTTGCGTTTCTGATCGAATGCCAGATGACGACCGTGCTTGTATCCGCCACCGGCAAACAAGACGGGCATATTCTTGTTGTCATGCGCAGAGGCGTTTCCGAGGTTGGAGGTTAGCATCACCATCGTATCGTCGAGCAAGGTACTACCGTCCTGTTTGCTGCCTTCCAATTTACGCAAGAAGTCGCCCCAAGTATCGATCACTGCCTGTTCGACAATCGCAAGTTGGCGGAGTTTTTCGTCATCGCGACCATGGTGGCTCAGGCTGTGATAAGACTCTTCCACACCTTCTAGCGAGCGAACTTGGTTGCTGGTGCAGTGCAGGGTAACGAAGCGGGTCGAGTCGGTCTCGAGTGCAAGGTGAACCACATCGAGCATCGCTCGCTCAATGGCCGCAGCATTGTTCTTATCGTAGTTGACTGGTCTCTCGGCGTTGACCTTCGGTTTGGGTTTGTGGGCCCATGCCTCATTGGATTCGAGCCGCTTTTCGAGGTCGCGAACACTGGTGAACCACTGGTCGAGCTTCTCACGATCACCGGCTCCGACTTTGCGCTGCAGGGACTTTGCTTCGGCACCGATGATATCCATGACGCTCTGTCCACTGCGCGCGAGCTCGGCGAGGCGTTGCTTTTCCGATTTCGAGTCTTCGGTAAACAGGCGTGTGAACAGCTTCGCGGGATCTTTTTGAGCCGGAATCATCGCGCCATTTTCGGTGTAGGATGGGCTGGTCTCGTTGCCGGTATTCAGAATGAGGGATGGGAAGCGAGTTTCGTGTCCCAAGTGCTTTGAGAAAAGCTGATCGAGAGAGATCGTGTTGCGTCCGCCACCACCACGCGAGTTCGGACAGGCTGACCAAATGCTTCCCTCAGCGGTATGGCCACCGGTCACTCCGGGGTGAGAGGTGCCGGAGATGACGGTGAACTTGTCCCGAATATCTTGCAGAGACTTCAAATAGCGGGACGGTTTGTAATCGCTTCCGCCACTTCCTCCGGGAACGAGATTGGGGCCATGAAGTCCCAGTGTCAGGCTGACTCCGACAAATCGAGCCGGTCGTGCTGGCGTCGATGCAGCGAAGGCTGGCGACATCGCATCGAGAAACGGTAGTCCCAGAGCCACACCAGCTCCGCGAAGCATGGAGCGTCGGGACAGATGGGTGCCTGTAGCGATATGGACGGATTTGTTCATGATTCGTTTGGGTGGTCTATGAGCTTATTTGTAGAGGAAGATCCGGCTGGTCAGGCAGGCATGGATTAGAGAGCGCATCCCGTAATCATTGTGAGCGGCCCGCTCGACGATTGCTTCGATTTCAGGGCGATCGCCGAAAGTGGGTCGAGCTCCAGTTGCGTAGGTCAGGAATTGGGTGGTGAAAGCCCGAGCCATGAACTCCGGCTGCTCATAGTAAATACGTTTCCACTGCCAGACATTATCGAAGGCGGAGCCTTCTGGGGTCACGCCAGAAGAATCGACAATCGCGGCGTTTTTGGCAGTGCCATATTTTGACCGTTCGCGACCAATGGGATCGTAGCCTTCAAGAGCGAAACCTGCTGGGTCGATCTTCAGGTGGCATGACGCACAAGCCATGTCGGTCTTGTGCTTCTCAATCTGGTCGCGGATGTTTGCTGCCCCTCGGATATCCGGTTCGACAGCTGGGATATCTGGCGGTGGTGGTGGGATGTGGCGACCTAAAATACGTTCGGCAACCCAAACACCGCGGATAATCGGCGAGGTCACGGAGCCGTCAGCGGTAACTTTCAAAACAGCTCCCTGAGTGACTAATCCGCTCCGGGTCTTCTCCGGTAATTTCACGCGTTGGAAACCTTGTCCGGGGATCAACTTGATCTCTTTTGGGTAGCGATAGTGAGTCGCTAGCCGGGTGTTTGCGATGGCGAAGTCGGATTGGATAATCTGGCGCACACCCAGGTCAGCTTTGATCATGTGTTGGATAAATCCACGGGTCTCGCCAAGCATCGAGTGTTGGAGTATTGAATCAAAACTTCGGAATCTTCGAGGATCGGGGCTGGTAAAATCAATCTCATCCATATCCAACCACTGGTCGGTAAAGCTCTCGATAAATCGTTGGCCTTTAGGGTCGTTGAGAAGGCGGTTGATTTGAGTTTTCAATCCGCCGGATGTCACCAATTCTCCCTTGTCGGCCAGACTCGTGAGTTCTTTATCGGGAAGGCTATTGATGAGTGCATAGCTCAGGCGAGTTGCCACGGCGTGGGCATCCAGCTCGCCGGGAGCTTCGACGAAGGTCAGGAAATTTGGTGAGCACAGAATCGCTCGATACGCCGTACTCAGGCGCTCGAAAAACGGCGTGTTGGCCGGTAGCCCTATCGACAGAGTTAGGTAGGGAGCGATGTCTTGATCCGTTACAGGGCGGCGGAATGCTCGGCCGGCAAATTGTTGAATGAGTCGGGTTAGCTCGGCTTTCTGATCAGAAATTTTGGGCTTTCCATTTTCAAACTCGATTCCAGGTACTAGCTTTTGGCGGAGATCCCAACGCTTTCCAAATGGCAGCACTCGCTCCAGAGAAATGTTAGAGGTTACGATGGCTGCCGTTCCCTGTTTAGCGAGATCGATGGACGCCTTAAAATTGATGTTACCTCCTTTAGCGACTCCTTTCCCCAATGGGTCGGCCGACTCACCTGGTCGAATGATGACGAGATCGCCCTCATTCATCCACGTGGTGAACTCAAGATCACGAGGCTTTTCTGTCGCCTCAATCAGGGCAACATGATCCACCAGCGGATCATTCGTCTTACCTGCGCCGGTTCTCAAATAGCCCCAGACGGCATCATCCGGGCCGCGGTTGACTCCCTTTACTTGCTTGAGGGTTATCTTGTACCAGCCCGATTCCGGCACCTTAGTCGGGGGGACGCGACCGTAAAATTGGGTGTATAGCTTCCAAAAATAGAGCTGGCCATTGCGCTTCTCAGGGCCACGATAGTTGCCGGATCCGTGGCGAGTCGCCAAGTCGGGGTTGAGATCGATCCGCCATTCGGGATCGCCTTTAATGAGCCTTTGGAACGCTTCACTTAGCACTAAGTCGGCGGCCTGAAGGTAAGCCTCAACATGGAATAGGCTGAGTTGTTGGGCGTCTGCAACGGTTTGGAAACCACCAACTTCGGGATCTTCTGGAAGCAGATTTACTAGAGGAAGGCCAATACCGATTAGGTCGTGAATCGTATGTTCGTATTCGACTCTCGTTAGTCTCCGAGAATTGACGCGCCCGTATTTGTTCCGCTTTCGTTCATCGGCTCGAAGTAGTGGCTTCTCCAAGTGACTGAGGAACGCCTCTTTGTCTTCTTTCGCTGGGGCAGGTTTCTTCGATGGTGGCATTTCGCCGGTTTCGACCCGCTCGTAGATGCGCTGCCAGAGATGGGTGGCTTCTTCATCGTCGACATCAAAATCTAGGGCTGTCAGATCGAGATCAGCCTCGGTTTTCGTGTCGTCATGGCAGTCATAGCAGTGATCCGAAAGGAATGGGTCGACGCGTTTGATCATCGCCGGATCTGGATCGGCGAACACAGTCCCTGTCGCTACCCAAAAAAGGAAGGCGAAGCCAAGCGAAGAGGAATTGAAACTGGGAATGGTCACGTATAGTGGGGAACGCCTCAAAGATACGTTTGGATTACTTCTTTTCTATCCGGTTTCGGGTAAAAAGGTCGGAAAGGTAACGCCGTTGGGAGTTTCCCCTTCTCCACGGACTTGGAGTATGTGGAGTTCGGAGTTTCGAGCTTTGAGTTCGTACGCGTGGGATACCAAGCTCGTGAAGCGACTCGGAATGAGGAAATACTGATCGCTTCCGGCGAAGAGATTCAACACTCCGGTAAGCAGAATCCGAGCCGCATCCTCGTCCCGAGCAAATCCAGGTCCGAGCATGTTGGTTGTCGCTGAGGCAACCGAACCTAGAAATCCAACGATCTCGCCGCTTGGCCCGCCAACGCAGACAACGCTCGCTGACCACAGCGATCGGGTGTTCTCGATCATGTAGGCGAAATCATTGGGACGTCGGATTCCGGAAATTGTTTCCTCTAAGTTGGCAATCGTTGAGGCATCTTTCTTTGTGGCTGGCCGAACAACCAGCTTGTCGTCGGAGTCCGGAAGAGGAAAGCCACCCTCAGGGACTGAAACTTTCATATCTTGATAGAACTCAATCGGGCGAAATCCTTTTCGGCTGTAGAGCGAAAATGAATCCAGATTCATGGCGCTTGAAATCAATCGCAGTGGTATGCCCAAGCGCTCCGAGATTTTCACGGCTTCATCCATCAGCCGTGAGGCCGCTCCGCGTTCGATGGCATCAGGGTCGGAATTGACGATGCCGATGCCTATATGAGTTTCTCGCGGGTGGACGAAGCACGACCCGATCAAGGCTCCATCATTCGCGATCGCCACCAACCCCTTACCTGGGTCAATGTCGTTGTAGACCTCAGGAATAACCAAACAATCCTCGCCGGTACCCGAGAACATTTCCTCGATGCCGCGGTTGGCTTTGTACCACGCGTTGGTCGAACTTCGAATCAGGTGGGCAACATCCTCGAAATCAGACGGCTTGATGGCGCGGGTTTCCATCGCCTAATATCGCTCTTTCTGAGTCTTCGGCAATTAACTGGCTGAAAGCGAGCCGTCCTGAATTCGACTGACGAGATTACCGCATCCAGCTTCGAGGAGATCCAGAACCAAATCAAAACCCGATTGTCCTCCGTAGTAGGGATCAGGGACTGAGGCATGATCGGCTAGTTGGGTATATTCGCAGAAGAGGTGAATTCGGTCGGCATATTGATCCGCCCTTGGTAGTCCTAGAATTCCTTCTAGGTTGTCGTCGTCCATCGCGAGCACGAGATCGTATTGTTCGAGGTCGTCAGGGGTTACCTGCCTGGCTGCCCCATCGATGCGAATTCCACGCCGCTGCCCAGTTTCGCGCATTCGGTCATCGGGGCGTTTGCCGCGGTGGAAATTGATGGTTCCGGCCGAATCAAGATCGACTTGGTCTGCGATCCCAGCTTGTTCGGCCAAATGTCGCATCACGCACTCACCCGCAGGCGAACGACAAATGTTGCCCATGCAAACAAAGAGGATACGGATTGGTCGATCGGCCATGGGGATATCTATCACGCCCGAAGGAGCGGACAAATCCAGAGTGCAAGTTTTCGGGTTTGAACTGGCTAAACGATAGTCCCGACGCCTCGTTATTGACCTGCTAGAACCGAGTCATGAAATGGCAGCATCTCCTTCTGGTAGCGATGACTATGGGTCTCCCATCATTGTCGCAAGCCAATGAAATGCGAACTTGGACGAATTCTAAGGGGGTAAAATCAGCGCGGCTTACCTAGCAGGGTGTTGAAAAAGGCGGTGACTCGTCGCGGAGCCTCATGTGATCGAGGGTTAGGCGCGAGGATCAAGTGG
>ENA-ORXR01000179-ORXR01000179.1-marine-metagenome-genome-assembly--contig:-NODE-179-length-99695-cov-5.278524_pt1 | contig 99695 bp, 94 predicted proteins | sample MGYA00237866_ERZ511479 | MGnify/ENA metagenome assembly ERZ511479
AAGCGTTAGCGAAGGCGGAGGGGGTGCGCGACGTCGGTCGCGCTGATGAAAACTCTTCTGCAAGTGACATCGCCACCGCCATAGAACAACATTACAAACCCCAAGGGCCGAGCGACGCTGTGCCGACAAACCCTGTCGCCGTGTCTGTGGCGCTCGCCGATAAGCTCGACACGCTGGTCGGGTTCTGGGCGATTGACGAAAAACCCACAGGCTCAAAAGATCCATTTGCGCTGAGACGCGCGGCGCTCGGCGTGGTGCGAATTATTTTGGAGAATGATGTTAGGTTGGAGCTTCATCGTATTTTCGAATTTGCAGCAACGCTTCTGCGCAAACAAACCTTACGAAAAAAAATCAAAGCGTTGGAAGTTGTTCCGGCTACTGGTGTTACAGTTGTGTCCGACCCCTTAACTACAAAACAAGTTATGGAAATGAATGCTGGGGGTGAATTGCCAAGAATATATTTTCCTGACGAAATACAAACCACTCTTTTTAAAGACACTAAGTCACTCGCAGACTACTTTTCAAATGTTGCGCTGACACTTCCATTGAATAAGAGGGTTCCTTTAGTGGAAGCATTTATCTTTCCATATTTACTGGAAAATGGAGAAGAAATAATTGAGATAAAAGAAGCGATAGACAATATTCATGGAACATCCCAATTTCTTAAGCCAATTAGCATCGATGGATTAGCAGACTTCATCGCCGACCGCCTCAAAGTTTACCTGAAAGACAAAGGCATTCGCCACGACCTCATCGATGCGGTCTTCGCGCTTGGTGAAGACGACCTCGTCGCTATCGTCAATCGCGTCACCGCCCTGCAATCTTTCCTCGGTTCGCCCGAAGGTGAGAACCTGCTCGCGGGATATAAACGCGCGGCGAATATCTTGAAGGCTGAGGCCAAGAAAGGTGACTTGCCATCTGGAGATATCGACACATTGTCGCAGAAAGAGGCGCTCGCTTTACAACAAGCGCTTTCGAAAGCGAAACCCGCCATTGAGGCCGCTCTGACCGAAGAGTCTTATTCCACCGCCATGACAGCGTTGTCACAGCTTCGCGCCCCTATTGATGCATTTTTCGATAATGTGATGGTCGTGAGCGAGGTCAAAGAGGACCGTGAAAACAACCTTAGACTTTTGGGGTTGATACGTGATACGGCGCGACAAATCGCCGATTTTGACCGCATAAACGGTTAATATCTCTATGTTAAACGTCCCGCTTATTCGGGGCAAAATATGTGGAATGTCCTATGACAAAATGGGTTTATAATTTCGGTGGCGGCTCTGCGGAGGGTGATACCTCTATGAAGAACCTGCTCGGCGGGAAGGGCGCGAATTTGGCGGAGATGGCCTCGCTCGGCCTGCCTGTTCCGCCCGGTTTTACCATGACGGCCGAAGTCTGCACCTCCTATTATGATAATGGCGAAAAATACCCTGACGATCTCGACCCGCAAACCGAAGCGGGCCTTGCCCATATTGAAACCCTGACAGGTAAAGTCTTTGGCAGTGATAGCAACCCGCTGCTGGTCTCTGTGCGCTCAGGCGCGCGCGCATCCATGCCGGGCATGATGGATACGGTTTTGAACCTCGGCCTAAATGATAAAACCGTCGAAGGTTTGGCAACGCTCTCAGGGGATCGCCGTTTTGCGCTGGATAGTTATCGGCGCTTTATTACCATGTATTCCGACGTTGTGATGGGTGTGCATCACCATACATTTGAAGATATCCTTGAGCGCCATAAAGACGATGAAGGCTATGCGCTGGATACGGAAATGACCGCCAAGGATTGGGAAACGGTTATTCAAAAATTTAAAGAGGCGTTTAAACGGGCGCTGGGCCGCGACTTTCCGCAAGATCCGCGCGAGCAATTGCAAGGCGCGATTGACGCCGTCTTTGGCAGCTGGATGAATGAGCGCGCCATTGTCTATCGCCGCCTCAATGATATCCCCGCCGCTTGGGGCACCGCTGTCAATGTCCAAGCCATGGTCTTTGGCAATATGGGCGACACATCTGCGACGGGCGTTGCCTTTACGCGCGATCCGTCCACGGGCGAGAATACTTATTACGGCGAGTTTCTGATCAACGCGCAGGGCGAAGATGTGGTGGCGGGTATCCGCACGCCGCAAACGCTGACGAAAAAAGCGCGCGAAGAGATGGGCGATGAGCTGCCGTCTATGGAAGAGGCTTTGCCGAAAGTTTACGGCGAGCTGGCCGCGACCTTCGCCACTCTCGAAGGCCATTACCGCGATATGCAGGATATCGAATTTACCGTGGAGCAAGGTAAGCTTTGGATGCTGCAAACCCGCACAGGCAAACGCACGGCCAAGGCGGCGCTGAAGATCGCTGTTGATATGGCTGAAGCGGGACAGATTACCCATGACGAAGCGCTGATGCGGATTGAGCCACTTTCGCTGGATCAATTGCTGCACCCGACGCTGAACCCTGATGCGCCGCGCGATGTGATTGCGATGGGATTGCCGGCCTCTCCAGGCGCGGCCATTGGCGAAGTGGTGTTCTCATCTGACGAAGCCGAAGAGCTGAAAAAAGCGGGGCACAAAGTTATCCTCGTGCGCACGGAAACAAGCCCAGAAGATATTCACGGCATGCACGCCGCCGAAGCCATTGTCACGGCGCGGGGCGGCATGACCTCTCACGCCGCCGTAGTTGCGCGCGGCATGGGTAAGCCTTGCGTGTCTGGCGCAGGTAATATCCGCATCGACATGGAGGCGCAGGAATTTTCCGTCGCGGGACGCGTCATTAAAAAAGGCGAGATCATTACGGTGGACGGCGCGACGGGACAAGTCTTTGCTGGTTCTGTTGATATGGTGCAGCCTGAGCTCTCTGGTGATTTTGCCAAGGTGATGGATTGGGCGGACGCGGCCCGCACACTCGGCATACGCACGAATGCAGAAACGCCGCTGGATGTGCAAACCGCGAAAGATTTCGGCGCGGAAGGTATTGGTCTTTGCCGCACAGAGCATATGTTCTTTGAGGCTGACCGCCTCGCCAATTTCCGCGAAATGATTTTGGCCACGGATAAAAAAGGGCGTGAAGAGGCGCTTGCGAAAATTCTCCCCGTTCAGCGTGAAGATTTCGCCGCGATTTTCCGTATCATGGAAGACCGCCCTTGTACCATTCGTTTGCTCGACCCGCCATTGCATGAGTTCCTCCCGCATACGGAAGAGGATATTCAGTCCGTGGCCGAGACTTTAAATGTGCCCGCCAAAGAGCTGATGGCCCGCGCCAGAGAACTCGCCGAGAGCAATCCTATGCTCGGTCATCGGGGTTGCCGCCTTGGGATATCCTATCCAGAAATTTACGAGATGCAGGCCCGCGCTATTTTCGAAGCCGAGATCATGGTGGAAAAAGAAACGGGCCGTAAGCCGACCGCGGAAATTATGATACCGCTTATCTCGTCTGCCAAAGAGCTTGAGATATTGCGCGAGGCCATTATCGGCGTAGCGAAAGATGTCGGCGGCGTGCATTACGTTATCGGCACAATGATAGAGCTGCCCCGCGCCGCGCTGCGGGCAGGGGATATTGCCGCCCATGCGAAATTCTTTAGCTTCGGCACCAATGATTTAACGCAAACAACTTTCGGTCTCTCGCGTGATGATGCCGGGCGCTTCTTGCCTGATTATGTCGCCGCAGGGATTATGGAAAAAGACCCTTTTGTCACGCTCGACCAAGACGGTGTGGGTGACCTGATTAAAATCGCCGTAGAGCGCGGCCGCGCCGCACGCCCCGATATCAAGCTCGGCATATGCGGCGAGCACGGCGGCGACCCGGCGTCGATTACGTTCTGTCACGAGGCGGGCTTAGATTACGTAAGCTGCTCGCCCTACCGCGTCCCAATCGCGAAACTCTCCGCAGCACAAGCGGCGATAAAAGAAAAAACGTAGGGTGTATTAGTTTGTGTTTTCTTTAAAAACACGGACGTAATACACCAATGTCTTGATACGGATTTAAGGTGGGCTCTCGCGGTGGATTACGTCCTGCGGCCTAATCCACCCTACGGTTTGTGTTTTCAAGGGACTGGATTTGGCTATAAATTAAATTATGGATACCGATTTTTTTAATCCCTCAGCTGGGGGAGACCCAGCCTATTTCGAAAATTCATTATGGTATTTTGGCCATTTTTCGATTTGGCTAACGTTCTTATTATGGGCTGCATTGGCGTTAGCCATAGTAAAAACAATAAAGCGTCTATGGCGAAAAAGGGAAACGTTCAGATTGGTATTATTCTTAATGGCAGTCGGCGTCGCGATCTCTTATTATATATGGCAAATGAAAACGGCTCACTCAATATACGCAGAAGGTTTGGGTCATACACTTGTACAATTGAAATATACTAATCTCGCTGTCGTAATCCTGTCTTCGATATCTATAATTTGGATAACATTTGATTGGGTAAGGTCTCGCCGTATGAAATAGTCAAATTGAGTACCAAGGGCGACATAGGCGGCGATAAAAGGGAGAAGCGGATTTACCCGCAGCGCCTGAAGATTCTATAGAGGCCCTTACCTTTCAAGCCGCGGATGCCGATGTTGCGTTTTTATCCACGGCTGAGCTAAAGAAATTTGGCGAGGCCCCTGCCGCGGCTATTAATAATAGCTATCAGGTCAGGGACTGGACGGAGGTCCTGGACGGGATGGTTATTTTTCGTCAGCAAAAACCGCCGACGAAACCGAGTGGGACATCGTCTTCCGTTAAATAACTCATATGAAACAGAGCACTTACATTTGCTCTTTTTATTTTAGGCTCCCGCCTTTAATAAGGCGTATAGTGATAACCGACAGGGCCTTTCCTTCACTCAGCCACCTTAGGATTTACGAGTGACTAACGATCAAAAAGACAGCATGTTTACGCTACTTTACGCGTTGGTTTTGATTGATAAGCGTGTCCTCAAAGTTGAGACCGATAAGTTTTTTAGCCTGTTAGAGGCCTATCTCATACGCATTGAATCTATCGACTACTTGCAAGCCAAAGCGCAAATTTCAAATTGGTTTGTACCAAATTATAAAAAAGTTTTGAGTGAAATGAAGTCACCGAGCCGGGACCACTATCTGCGCGAACATATCGAAAATTTAAAGGACGTGGAGGAGAGACAAGACATTTTTGATATGATGAATATTATCGCGATTGCCGATAATGAGTTTCATGCCGCAGAAAAGCAGTTCCTAGAGAAAATTGCCCTTATTTGGAATGTGGGCGCGGCGTCTTAGCGTGATTGTGGAATAAGCCATATACGCCTCGCGGACGGCATGGCGTGTTATTTTCGCTCATGTGCGCCTTTTTAACCATTATTTATGATGAATTGAACTTAACGAATCTGCCCCCCAATTTATGGGATCGCATTCATCACGGTTTTGATATTTCATAATAGCGTTGCCGAGTTAGATGAATTTTATGGATCTAAATCGGTGGGCAACCCATCGAACTTTAGAGCCAGCTTCCCCTGCTGGCTCTTTTTTTTTCGTGTGAGGCGCGACTGGCTCTTTTTTTGCATAGAATAGGCGGAAAGCTTGTCAGGCATTCTGGACTTTTCACCATCTGGGCGAAAATGTTTGGTTATCCAGGGTTAAGCTACATAGATAAGGCTCTATGTTTTTCTCGTGGGGTATAGGAGCATACATATATGTTAAAAGGATGGACAGATGCGCATTCTGAGCACTTCAGAAAAAAGGTTTTTACCTTTAATCATCGCCTGAATGAGACAGGCCTATTCAGCGACGAAGCGCTTATCGCGCTTATCGCCAAGCATCCGTCTCATATGACCGATGTGTGCACAATGGGCGAGACTGACAATACAGATTACCCCAATAAGCTGATGACCGGGGATTTTCGGGATCTCAGTCCTGCGCAAATCTTTAATGCTGCCAAGACAGGCCGCGTGTGGATAAATCTGCGCCGCGCGATGAATGAACATGCCGAATATAAAGAGGTTCTGGACGCGATGTATGGCGGTATTGCCGAGCAAACCAACCAAAAAGCGTTTAACGCCAATGGCGGTATCCTCATCACATCACCGGTTGCACGCACGCCGTATCACTTTGATAAAACCGAGACTGTCTTGTGGCATATTAGAGGGCCGAAGCGCATATTCTTCTATCCCGTAGAGCCTAAATTTATTCCCGATGAGGCTTATGAAGCGGCGGTCTTGAACCTGCTTGAGGATGATCTGCCTTATTGCGCGAGTTTTGACAAAGATGCCACCGTCATTGATTTACAAGAAGGCCAAGCTGTGAGTTGGCCGCTCAGCGCCCCGCACCGCGTCGACAATATGGGCTTTTGTGTCTCGGTGACGTCAGAGTTTTCAACGAAAAAAAGCGCGCTTAAAAACGCCGCCATGATAGCCAATGCCACGCTGCGCGAGAAGACAGGCTTAAACCCAAAGTGGACGGAGGCTTCCCTTGTCACCCGTACGGCGCAATCGACATTGGGACTAGTGCTAAAGAAAAGCGGTCTGGCCAGTAAGATTGAAAAACCAGATTACGTGACCTTCAAACTTTGCAACGTCACGCCAGGCAATATCGTCGAAGTCGAGCCTTACGTCAGAGATTTTTGATTTAAGTCTCTACGGCTACACTGCGCGGCAGCAAGCTGAAACGACTCATTTGTAATATTTGCAACTGTAATATTTGCAGAGACACGTGTGATTTTGTGCAGATAAACCATGTCCGTTAGGATGATATTTCTAATTTCGTGCCTATATTAGGCCTTAACAGCGCGATTCTCGCGCAGAGGCTGTGGCATAACCCCTAAAGGTTGTGGGCGCTTAACGGCTGATTAACTATGAATCGTGCAGTCTGTTGCTCAAGGGCCACAGTCGACATGATTCTGTCATGAGGCGTGGCATGAAGAGTTGTCAAATACAGGCGGACGCTATAGGCCCCGCCGCTATGGTAGATTATATGCGACCAAAGCGTTACATATTTGCAGGTTGGGCGGTCACATTAGTGGCGGTTTCGGGCGCAGCATGGGCCTTCCCGGCCATTGCGGAAAAAGCCGCGAGTCAGCGCGAATCAGCCGTCTGGCAAGCGCGCGCCGAAGCTTTTCAAGGCGTTGACCTCTCCAATATCGAGATTTCAGGCCATGCCGAAGCTCTGGCAGATTTTCACACCCGCGAGACAATTACTAACACGTTCATGCGCGATGTGGTCATGACCAATGATCTGTTGGGTGTAAGTCCCACTGTTTTTGATACCGCTAAGTTTAAGGCGCAAGAGCATCGCTGTCTGGCTGAGGCTGTCTATTATGAAGCGCGCTCCGAGACGACATCTGGCCAAAAGGCCGTCGCAGAAGTGGTTCAGAACCGCGTCAAATCAAAGCATTATCCCCACACGGTCTGCGGCGTTGTTTATCAAGGCGCAGAACGTAATACAGGCTGTCAGTTCAGTTTTACCTGTGATGGGTCAACAATGAGAGAGCCGCGCGGTAAACATTGGGAGCGCGCACAAGATGTTGCGGCGCTTATGCTCACGGGCGGAGTGAAACCTTTCACAGACCGCTCAACGCATTATCACACGGTCGCCATCAATCCGGTCTGGTCAGAATATCTGCGCCCTACCAAGCAAATCGGCTATCACAAGTTTTACCGCTTTAAGTTCAAAGAACGCCCGGTCAAAATCGCCAGCGTCAATGTCGCCCCGCCGACTTAGGATCGCTTAAATAAAGTGTTATCGTCCAATTGCGCATTATCTGCGTTATTAAATCATGACACTTTTTAAAAAAACTCCTGATGATTCTTACGGCTTGCACGATCCCGAGCCTTGCGGGCGCGTTGGACGCGCCTAAAGCCACGCTACATCCCTTATCCCAAAGCGGGCGCATTAGCCTGACGCCTGCTTTTACGCCCGACGGAAAGAGCGCCTTTTTTCCGCTCTGGCCCTGCGGCGTGATTGGCGACTGTCCGCAGATAATGCATGTCTTTCATTTTAAAAAACGGCACATGGTCACCGCCCATAAGTCTGAGGCTGTCGCTGAAAGGCTATAATAGAAAAACAGCGCGGGTGGATTGGCCCGGTATTTCGCCCGATGGAAAGACGCTTTCATTCTCATAGACGCGAGAGCGGGCCGAGAAAATTGAGCAAGGCGCGCTTGAGGCTTTCAATTTATGGTCGCTGGATTTAACCGTTCCGGATTCTGTGCCAAAACCGCTAGACGGTGAAGAGCTCAATTTAACGCGGCCCTGATATTTACCGAAGTTTCAAGACAGATGGTGTTTGGTCGGAGCCTGAAGCTTTGGAGCCTGCGGTTAATTCGCGCTATTCCGATTTTGGCGCGACGCTAACCCCTGACGGAAACACCATTGTCTTTTCATCCACACGTCCAAGGCCAGAGGGTGTGGCGGGATTGATTCAAATATGGCAAGCTCCTTATACAGAATAATATTTGGTGTCTGACACATCACTGTCATGCATCAGGATTAAGGTGCTCCCATGATAAAGCTAACGTCCAAACTTTTCCTGAGTGCAGCATTTTCAATCAGCGCCTTGGGCTTAGCGGCCTGCGAAACAACAGCTACGCCCGTTAAGACTAACAGCGCGGCATCCTCAAAAACCGCCGCGGCTGTCACGCCTATGCCGTCCAAAGCTTTGCCGCAAACCTTGAGCCGCATCGCCTTTGGGTCATGTATGTCCGAGAAAGAAGACCAGACGATTTGGACCACAATTGCGGCGGAAAATCCGGACGCCTTTATCTTTCTGGGCGATAATGTTTACGGCGATGCTTATTCAAGTAATCCGCTTTTCTCTGACCCGGCTATGCCAAAAATGCGCGGGGCTTATAATGAATTAGCGGCAAGTGCGCCTTTCGCGAATTTCCGCGCGCAAGTGCCTGTCATGCCGATTTGGGACGATCATGATTTTGGCAAAAATGATGGCGGCGCAGATTACCTGTTTAAGGACCAAGCCAAAGAGCTGTTCCTCGACGCTTGGGCCATTCCGCAAAATGATATTCGCCGCAAACGTGAGGGGGTTTATACCTCTCAAATTATAGGCGAGGCCGGGACCCGTGTTCAAATCATTCTGCTCGATACGCGCAGTTTCCGCACCTATCTTCAAGCGACTGATAAACGCAATGCGCCTGGTAAGGAGCGTTATGTGCCGCTGGAAAATCCAAATGGGACGATGCTAGGCGAGGCGCAATGGGACTGGCTGCAAGGCGAACTTCAAAAGCCTGCCGATTTACGCTTGCTTGTCTCCTCTATTCAAGTCATCGCCGACGGTCATGGCTGGGAAGCGTGGCGCACCATGCCGGCAGAACGCGAGCGGCTCTATAATATGATTACGGAAACGGGCGCGAATGATGTTGTCATTCTCTCAGGTGATCGTCACGCAGGCGCCTTTTATAAACGCGACGGCGTTGCGCCCTACACGCTCAACGAATTTACATCGTCTTCGCTAAACCTTCCAGCCAGTAAATGGCGCGCGGAAAGCGGCGAAACCCGTATAGAAGACGGCCCATACCGCACAACCACCATGCAGTTCGACGTTAATTACGGCGTGATGGATATTGATTGGACGGCGCGTCAGGCAAAAGTGCGCTTGGTCAGCCCGGGGAATGACACCTTTGTGGAGATGGTTGAGTTTTAGGCGCTTAACAGAGTTTAACTTTACGTCACTACCCTTGCTCTTCATAGCTATATTTGGCTTTGGAGTGAATATGCGCCTAGGAATATTTTTGAGTAGTCTCTTGGTGCTTATAGGGTGCAGTGGGGCCTCTAAGACTCCTGCCGTTCCTGATCTCACTTATAAACTCACACCCGTTTTTGAAGGCACCCAAACCCGCCTTAATGTAGAGCTAACATTTACAGGAGAGGCTGATGGGATAACCGACATTCGGCGAGGCGGGCGATGGGGCAGAGATGATAAAGCAGGCCAACGCTTTAGAGACTTGTCCGTGTCTGCATCGGGGGGGCGCGCAAAATTTCAAGGTTTGCTTAATCAACCTATGCTCACCATCGCGCATGACCCAAATGCTGAACTTACCATAACATATTCGCTAAGCTCAGACGATATGGATGATGCGTCAACCGATATTGAATATTTTTATGTCCCGGTTTTGCAGCCTGCTGTCATTCATCTGATTGGCTCTACGAGTCTGGTGGTGCCCATGCCCGAGACCTCGGGGCAAGCCTATAATGTTGACATCCAGTGGGAAGGTTTACCTAAAAATTGGCGCCAGGCAAATACGCTCCCTGATCGGCCTATTTCTAATGGCGAAATTACATCATCAGTTTTTGTCGCGGCCCCATCCGAGTCTTTGTCGCACGTCAGCGGCACATATGAGCTGGATATCTTAAAGTCAGGGACGCATGCCTTTAGTCATGAGGACTTTAAAAACAAAATGGTCGAAATATTTGAAGGCCAGACGGCTTTATGGAAATCTGCTCAATCTAAATATTTAATTTCGTTATTAGGCACGCCTGAAAGTGCAAATTATAGTGCCTTTACAGGGACGGGACGGTTCAACAGTTTCACCTCTGCGGCCTCGCCCGATATAGATTTGAATTTTTTGGTCAGATTTCTATCTCACGAAGTCGCCCATAATTGGATGCCGAGTAAATTAGGAAAATGGCCTGGATGTGACGAGGGTGACAGCTGCCCGCCCAAAATAAGCTGGTTTTCGGAAGGCTTTACAGATTTCGTTATGAGCCGCGCCATGCTGGCAGAGGGGCGTTGGACTCAGGCTGATTTGGTTAAGTTTACCAACCAATATTTGCGCGATTATTATCGGTCCCCTGCCAAGACCGCGAAAGGACATGACATCGACAAGTTATTCTGGAAAGATTTTGAACATGAGCGGCAGCCCTATTGGCGGGGCTTCATCATGGCGATGAATTGGGACGCTGAGATAAAGCGAAATTCTGATGGCAAAAGGAAAGCCATGGACGTCTTGCGGGATATGTACGAGACCGCGAAGGCGACAGAAGATGACCTCCCCGTCTTGACGCAAGACTATATCGCCCAAGCCTTTAGTTATGAGGCCGGACGCGATGTTCTTGGCGACGTGAAACAGTTTTATAATGAGGGCGGTGAGTTAAATCCTCACGCAAATTTATTTCCGGGCTGCGCAGAACTTGGCACGGCTTCCGCATTTACCTATGATGTGGGTTTTGACGCGCAAGCAACATTAGGCAGCGGTATCGTATCAGGTGTTGCGGAAGGTCATAACGCCTCAAAAGCGGGTTTGAAAAATGGACAATCGCTTGTGGCCAAGGTCTCGGGCGGCGGCGGCAATACGACGGTTCCGCTCGTTTTAGAGGTTCAAGAGAGCGGCAAGAATCTCGCCATATCCTACCTGCCTGTCTCAGGAGAGCCTGTAATGGTTCCGCATTTTGAAATGACGGGTGACTGCCTTTAGGCCGCGTCCATACCTATATCGAAATTGGGCGCGCTGTGCGTCAGTGCGCCGATGGAAATGACATCGATACCCGTTTGGGCGAGGCCTTTGACGGTGGTGAGATTTACTCCGCCTGAGGCTTCGAGGGTCGGGCGAGTTCCATCGAACCCGTCCACTATCGCGACGGCTTTGACCAGTTTTTCTGCGTCCATATTATCGAGTAGCACAACATCAGGGGCGTATTTCAGCACCTTTTTTAATTGTGCGAGCGTGTCTACTTCGACGCTGACTTTCGCCATATGATCGGCATTTTTTGCGATGGTTTTAAGCGCTTTATCCACCCCGCCTGCCAGTGCGATGTGATTGTCTTTAATCATGATGGCGGCGGCGAGGCTCTCGCGGTGGGTGAAGCCTCCGCCTGCAAGGACGGCTTGTTTTTCAACGGCGCGAAGTCCTGGCGTGGTTTTGCGGGTGGCGGCGATGCGCACTTTCGTGCCTTTAACGAGGGCCACATATTGAGAGGTGAGAGTGGCTACGCCTGACATACGGCCGAGGAAATTAAGCGCCACACGTTCCGCGGATAACAGAGCGCGCGTAGGCCCTTCGACGGTGGCAATGATATCGCCCTTTTTAACCTTGGAGCCATCGCCTTTTTTAACGGTAAATGTCACGCGCGGATCGACCATGGCGTAAGTCATTTGCGCCGCCTGCATCCCGGCGATCACGCCCGCTTCTCTCGCGCGCATCATTAGCTTGCCTTTGGCAGAGGCAGGCACGAGCAGGTTGGCGGTCAGGTCCCCGCTATTGCCAAAGTCCTCCTCTAGCGCACGGCGCACGGCAGGCTCAATAACAGTCGGGGGAAGGGGCGGGAGGTGTGTCATGATGTGTCCAAAAAGTTTCGGCGAAGATAGCTCGCAAACATAGGTACGGTAAAGTCTACATCGCCGTGTTCGGGGCTGTAAATCATACCCTTGTGAATGATTTTCGCGCGGCGCGGGCCCAGCGTATTGACGCTTTCATTTAATTGATCGGCAATATCCGAGGATTTGTAAGGCCCGTTACCAAGCGCAGCCATTGCCAATACGTATTCCCGTTCCTTAGGAGTCAGGCGGTCATACCGTACACGGAAAAAACCTTCATCCAATCTGCGCAGCGCATTTTTGGACGCGCCTTTGACATCCTCTCGGGTAAAAGGGGAGCTTTGCGCAATATTCCATACCTGAAATCCCCATTCCTGTAGGAAGTATGGGTAGCCTTCGGTAACAGCAATAATATCCGCGACGGCGTCCTCCGTAATGCGCTCGTTTTCCTCTTCAATCGGAAGCTTAATCGCGTTGGCGGCGGCAGTATTATCCAAAGCGCCAATTTTTGGAAACAGAAATAAGCGTTCCGCATAGGATTTTGCCTCGCCGCTAAGCGCTGCAATTTGCGGCAAGCCTGCGCCGAAAAATAATATGGGAAGGCCTTTCTGATTCATGCGGTGAATGGCAACTATTAAGGCGGAAAGTTCGGGTTTAGAGAGATATTGCACCTCATCAATTAACAAGGTCCAAGCCCGCCCTGCCGCCTGTGCCGCTTCGCCGACGGCAAAGAATAAATCTATCAAGTCATATTCCAAGATGCCGCTATCGGCAGAACCAGGCTGAGGATCGACGGAGATCGACACATCTCCAACAGTGATTTTAAACGCGCCCGCAAAACTGCGCAAAATTCTCATCGCGGCATGGGTTTTTGTTTTTGCGTTCTCAACAAAAGAGAGCTTGCGAAGAACCTGATGGATTTTAGGGTAAAGAAGTTCTGCCAGATTACGGTCATCCGGCGCTTCGACAAAAGATGTCATGTGATCATTGGCGAGGGCAATATTTTCAATTCTGTTGAGTAAAACGGTTTTCCCTGTCCCGCGCAGACCCAGCAGAATTTGAGAACGGTCATGTTTGCCGCGCAAGATACGCTGAATGGCAATTTCGGCTGATCGCATCAATTCATCTCGCCCGGCTAGCTCCGGTGGCTGTGATCCTGCGCTGGGCGCAAAGGGGTTTCTAATCTCATCCATATGCCATATATAGGGATATTACCTAAATATAGCAAGTTTTAGATATAAAAGGGTAAACTCCCTATATTTTAGCTTTAGCCTCTAGCACTCAAGAGGGAACAAAACCTGCGGGTGCTCGTTATATAGGGGTAAGGAGAGTAAATATGACACCACCTGTAAAACCCGATTATGAAAAATATGGAACGCCCGCCAAGCTTGCTGAGGATCGGCACCTGTCCGATGCAGAGAAAGTCAAACTGCTCCAATGCTGGTATAATGATGAAGAGGCGCTTGTTCGCGCATCTGCAGAAGGTTTATCTGGCGGCGAGCCAAGCCGATTGCAAGAGGTTCTTGAGGTCTTGAAAAAACTGAAATGCGAAGACGAGCTTAATAACAATATCTAACCCAGCTTGTCACAATACCTTGTGATAAATGATGAGACTTGAAATATTCTGATAATCCATGTATTCATGGAATATGAAAGATAATAGCGCCGTAAAATCCCTCTCTGCCATGTCCCATTTGGGGCGGCTGAAATTGCTCCGATTGTTGATCCAAGCGGGGGATACGGGCATCCGGTCGGGAGACTTGGCCAAGCAAGCTAAAATCGGTGCGACCACGGCCTCGGCCCAGCTACTCGTTTTAGCCAATGCGGATTTAGTCTTTTCCAAGCGCGACGGGCGCGAGATTTCATATTTTGCCAATTACCCTGTCCTCGGAAATCTTATGGCGTTTCTGATGCATGATTGCTGCGCTAACCGCGAAGAAATTTGCTGTGTGGTCAACAGGAAGGCCGCGCCGTGAGTACGCGCGCTAATCTGCTGGCCGTCAACCGTGAGTGTGACTGCTTCCCCATCGCCCGCGCCCGAGTCGATCAAGCTGTCTTAAGCCTCACCGATTACCCTGAAATGAGCGGCTTATTAGCGGCGCGAGAGCATTACTTCGCCTCGACACCCATCTTTATCGCGCCAGAGATGGTGAGCGGGATGGAGCAGCAAATTACGGCCATTGAGCAATTTATAAAGAAGCCCGACTATCAAAATAAAATTTTCCACCGCTCGGCCTTGGCGGCTTTCGCGCCGACGAAATTCACCCGCGGCGCTTTTATGGGGTATGATTTTCACATAACCGAAGATGGGCCGCGCCTGATTGAGATTAACTCAAATGCGGGCGGCGCGTTTATCGTCAATGCCATTGAAAAGGCTGTGGGTCTGCCCCATCAGACTTTTGAAAAAGACGTTTCGAATATGTTTTTAAGCGAATGGGACCTTGCCCGAAGACCGGGTGAGCTCAAGACAATCGCTATTGTCGATGAAGACCCTAAAAACCAATTTCACTACCCTGATATGCTCCTGGCCGCGAGCCTGTTACGGCGGCAAGGCTTTAAGGTGGAGATTGTCGACTCTAAAAGCCTCACCTATGAAAACGGAGCTGTCTTTGCCGGCGAGACAAAAATAGATCTCATCTATAACCGCGTTACAGATTTTGACTTTGGGCAGCCAGCGCACCAAGTTCTGCGCCAAGCCTGGCTGGACGAGGCGGTGGTGATTACGCCCGATCCGCGCCATCATGCGCTCTATGCGGATAAGCAAAACTTAGTGATTTTATCTGATAGCGAGAAACGCAAAGAGCTGGGGGCGTCGCCCGAATTAGACCGAATCCTATCGGCCCTTCCTGAGACGGTGGAGGTTACGTCCCAAAATGCAGAATTCCTTTGGGCTCAACGTAAGAATTATTTCTTCAAACCCTTTACCGGCTTTGGCGGCCGCGCGGTTTATAAAGGCGCGAAGCTGACCAAGAAAGTCTGGGCGCATATTTTGGACGGCGGCTATATCGCGCAAAAGCTCATCAAACCGCCAAGCCGCCTCATCAGTTCTGTGCAGCCTGCGGGACAGCAAAAATATGATGTGCGCATTTACAGTTATAACGGTAAACTGCTCTCAATGGCGGCGCGTGTCTATCAAGGGCAAGTCACAAATCTCAGAACAGCGGGCGGTGGCCTCGCCCCCGTCATTCCATATTCTAATCCAGCATGTTGTAAGTGATATCGCTGGAACGAGTATTGTTATTCCATATTTTCTTGATTGTTGCGTTCAAAACCCCACCAATCAAATGCGACACCAAAAAATTCGAAATCAAATTCTTCATTTTGGCTAGTTTTCGTACGAGTTACTAAATATTCACATCGATTAAAACTCTTATAGCAGAACTGAAGTTTTTCCCCTTGAAAGCGGCCCATTTTAGTCTTTGTTTTAACAAGAATGTTCTCAATAATAGGTTTATGCTCTTGATCCAAATAAGATTGCAATGTTTGGTAAAGAAAAGTTCTTGAATCCCCTGCTATTTTCAATCCGCCTTCAAGTGAATTACGGTCATATGAATTCAATTTTTCTTTGAGACGAGCCGCTGTTGCAGCTTCATCAACATAGCGCTTTACGTCAGCTTTTGTGATCGGAAAGTAATCCAGATTACGCCCGAGAAACCCATAGATGTGCCTAAGGTTTTGCGAGTGTTCCTCGATAAGTTTGGAATGTCGCTTTAAGTCTGGCCAGAGGTTTTTTATATTCCCCTCGCAAGCATCTCCTGACACCGAGTCAAAATTGGGGTTCTCTTCAATTTGAAAGCTAAGACCTACTTGGTCATTGTTGAGTTTATTCTTGGATACATACGCAGCAATTATTACGGGGCAGTTTGGAGGTTCGATTAGCTGTGCTTCTAAAAGCTCTTGCCCATGTTTTTCTGTATGTTCGAAATTTTGCTCGCTGCTATTGCACGCTATTAAAATAATAACACCGAAGACACTAAAGAGTGACGATAAAAGTTTAATCCAACATGTCATAGGTAATGTAACTCGACACCGCTTTGTCTTTCATCTCGGTGAAATCATCGCGGTAATGGCCGCCGCGGGATTCTTCGCGGGCTAAAGCTGAGGCGGCTATTATCTTAGAGGCAATCAAGGGGTTGGCGCGGCCAACTTGCTCCATCAACCCTTCAATATGGGCGAGTAGATTATTTAACTTTTTTGCATTTCTGCGCACGCCGCAATTGGCTGTCATGGCATTGCGCAAGGATTGACTGATTTCGGGCCCCATAGAGAGCCAAGGCTGTTTACGGATAGTGCCCGCACGTTTTTCGCTCCACTCTCGGCCATTGATATAGTCCGCCGCGCGGCCGCCAAAGACGGTGGCTTCCAGCAGTGAATTACTGGCGAGGCGGTTGGCCCCGTGAACGCCGACAGCGCTACATTCACCGACCGCTAAAAGTCCGTCTAAATTACTCTGCCCATAACTATCCGTGGCGATGCCGCCCATGTGATAATGCACAGCGGGCGCGATGGGAATTAATTGCGTGCGCGGGTCTATACCGGCGCTCATGCAGCTTTCAAAGACGGTTGGAAATTCATCGGGGAAGTGATGACCGACCGCTTTGCGGCAATCCAGATAAGGCTGACGTCCGGCTTCGATTTCGGCGAAAATCGCGCGGGCCACATCATCGCGCGGGGCCAGCTCGCCTTGCTCATGATAGCGCGGCATAAAGCGCACGCCTTTGGCATTGGTCAGCACGGCTCCGTCGCCGCGCAGGGCTTCGGTCGCCAGCGGGGCGGGGTCGCGGCCAATATCTATGGCGGTGGGGTGGAACTGCACGAATTCCATATCCCGCATCTTCGCGCCGACCACGGCTGCCATGCCGAGCGCGTCGCCGCGGGCTGTGCGGGGGTTGGTCGTGACCGCAAATAAGCCGCCCACGCCGCCCGTCGCCATGACGGTAATGTCGGCTTCGATGCCGAGCAATGCGCCTTCATCATTTCGCGCAAGAGCGCCTGCAACGGCGCCGTGACCATTGGTGAGCAGGCTTTCCGCGCGCCAGCCTATCAGGCCTTCAACATGGTCCGCCTCTTGGGCGCGTTTGACCATGACTTTGATAATTTCCGCGCCCGCCGTATCGCCTTTCACCCGCGCGACACGGGGCAGGGAATGAGCGGCTTCGAGGGAGAGGTAAAGCTCGCCTTTTTCATTGCGGTCAAAAGGCACGCCGAGGGCGTCTAAATCGCGCACACGGTCAGGCCCTTCGGTCGCGAGGATGCGGGCGATTTCAGGATCGACAAGGCCGTCCCCCGCCGCAATCGTATCTTTGGCATGGCTCTCAGCGCTATCATCAGGCGACATAGCCGCCGCAATCCCGCCCTGCGCCCAAGCCGAAGCCGAACCGACAGATGAGCGCCGAGAGGTCAGCACATAAACTTTGCGCGGCGCGAGTTTCAGCGCGAGGTAAAGGCCCGCGAGCCCTGCGCCGACAATGAGGACGGAACCGGCAGGGAGGCGTTTTGTTTCGAGCGTGCCTAGGCGCATTTAAAGAGCCGCTTTCAATACAGAAACGGACCCTCTTCTCCACACTTGTGGGGGGAAGTACCCGCCGCATGGCGGGGGATGGGGGGCTGTGTCGTTTGAAAACTGAAATGAGGGGCAAATCGAAAGCACCCCCCATCGACCTTTGCTTCGCAAAGCCCACTTCCCCCCACAAGTGTGGAGAAGAGAAGATTGCAGGCGTGAGGACGAAGCGGGTGTCGGCTCTGTTTTTACATTATGCGTCATTGAAAACTCTTTCGTGTTTTCCATAACCCAAAGCCAAGGCTTAGACCAATGCTTAATATGAAAAGCGAAGCAAAGACATGGAACTAGAACATCGCCAGGCTCGGGCCGAAATTGCTTTTGATCTTCTTGGCAATGAAGAGACTCTTAAGTTGGGGTTGAGAACTGCTTTTTTTCTTTATCATTCATCCATGTAATCTCAGTAAATCTATCATCATCCACAAGAAAATAATGCAGTAATTCTATAAGTTCAATGTATACTGGAGAGCCTTTAGAGCCGCTTACGATGATCATCACATCGTGGAAATTGTATATCCTCAATTTGAAATATTTATTTTTCCACTTTATCTCTAATATCCAGCAATGATGTTCATTGTCGCCAAAATAATTATTAATAGACGCATCATTCTTATATAAATGTGACGCGATAATATCTGATATATTTATTCCATCCGGTCTAATCGGGATATCGTCGTCCCATAAGCCGTCTGAAGGAAGAGTAGTCTTGCATTCAACTACATTTCTGTATTCAGAGGGTTTCTTCCGATTAAACAAGGGATAACCCTCTTCTCCACACTTCTGCGTTTTTCTTAAAACGCCAAGGGGGGAAGTACCCGCCGTATGGCGGGGGATGGGGGGCTGTGTCGTTTGCCAATTTAAAGCTGAGAAAAGTCGGGAGTTTCCTCCCATCGACCTCTGCGTTTTTTAGAAAACGCAAAGCCCACTTCCCCCCGCATACGGGGAGAAGGGAGGTATGAGCTTGTGGAGAGTCTGTGTTTGTCTCACTTATTAAGCGGTGCACAAAAGAACGCGCTAAGGCTGCGCGTTTTTTGCGGCCCTTATGTGCGCATTTTGTCTTTGACAAAAAGCGCACTAAATTACCTGCACTTCAACTTCGGGCAGACTCGGATCGAAGTGCCCCTTCACCGCATCGAACTTCACGTTGATCATATCCATCACCGCTTTATGGGCTTTTTTGCGCATGGCTTCAGGCACTAGCACTTCGTTGGTTTCGTCGCGTAGGCATTCGTAAATGCCTTCCAGCGTGATGCGCTTCATGTGCGGGCATAAATTACAGGGGCGGACGAAATCAACGCCCGGATTTTCCATCGCTACATTGTCCGACATAGAGCATTCGGTCAGCAGGATGACGTTATTGGGTTTATTGTCCGAGACGTAATCGCTCATCGCTTTGGTTGAGCCGGTAAAGTCCGACTCGGCGACGACTTCGGGCGGGCATTCGGGATGGGCGAGCACGACCACACCGGGATGAGCTTCGCGCATTTCGCGCACGTCTTGAGCGCTAAACCTTGCATGAACTTCGCAGCGGCCATGCCAAGCGATGACTTTTATCTTCGTTTGCTTGGCGACATTTTTAGCTAAGAATTCATCAGGCAGCATGATGACTTGGTCCACGCCCCATTCGGCGCAGATATGCTCGACGATGGCCACGGCGTTTGAACTGGTGCAGCAAATGTCGCTCTCGGCTTTGACGTCCGCAGAGGTGTTGACATAGGTGACGATCGGAATGCCGGGATAGCGCTGTTTAATCAGCTTGATATCTTCGCCCGTAATCGACGAGGCGAGGGAACAGCCTGCGCGCATGGACGGGATAAAGACCCTTTTGTCAGGGCAGAGAATTTTGCTCGTCTCCGCCATAAAATGCACGCCGCCTTGGATAATCATATCCGCGTCAGTTTTGGTCGCTTCAATGGCGAGGCCCAAACTGTCACCGGTATAATCGCCGACAAGGCTGAAAATATCAGGAGTCATATAATTATGGGCGAGGATGACCGCGTTTTTCTTTTTCTTAAGTGTGTTAATCGCGTGGACAAGGGGCGCGTATGCCGGCCATTCAAATTTGGGGATAAAGTCGGAGACTTCATCATAAAGGTGGTCGGTCGCCGCCTTAACCTCATCATCATAGACAAGGCCTTCGGGCAGGCCGTCCATGTCATTGCCAGGTTTGGCGCAGACACCGTTCTCAACTTCGAGGGTTTGACCAATCCAGCGGCCATTTTCCCAATTGATGAGTTCCTTACCCATATGCGTATTCCTCCTGAGGTATTGTTGACCACTATATAGGGAGACAAGGCGGCTTTTGCTAATGATTTTCGGCGTTAACCTTTTGTTCAAGAGTGTTCATAAAAGGTTAATATGGGATGGGCTTACCTGCACTGTCATATGAGCAGGAGATGCCCGTCATGCCGCAAGTCATAGACAAATCTACAAAAAGATTATTCCGTTACCTTGTGGCCGGCAGCTTTTTTATGGTGGCCGGTGCTTTGCTTTATGCAAGCCAGACAGAGACTCTGGACTATTGCCGGGCCATGTATGATGCTGAGCTTTTTGAGATTGTTCCGTAAGGGGCGCGCGGCTTCGCTCAAGTGTCTTCATTCAGCTCTGCAAAACGGTCCAAGAAGGCTTTCTCAGCCAAGACCACCGGAAGCGGATCAATCGTGATTTTTATATCCCTTGGCGGCGGGATGAAGAATTTATCCGCTTCGACAGGGTCAAAGCCTGCGATTTGGGTGGCTTCAAACCAGGCGCAATAAAGATCACATTGTTTGATTTTTTTCTTAAGGCTCGGGGTCATTTTGGGCGGCAGCCCATAGCGCAAATGAATGGCTTCTTCGAGCCGCGCTTCAAAGGCTTTGTAATCAATCCCCAGCGCCGCTTTAAACGGGCTTATCATATCGCCAATGACATATTCTGCCGCGTCATGGAGCAGGGCGGTGAGCCGGTCCTCGCGCGTGGATTTGGGGTTCAGCATCGTGAAGAGATGCTCGACGACAACGCTATGCTCGGCAACGCTAAAAGCATGATCGCCTGAAGTCTGTCCGTTCCAGCGTGCCACCCGCGCAAGGCCCCGCGCGATATCTTCGATCTCAACATCAAAAGGCGAGGGGTCAAGCAGATCAAGGCGGCGGCCTGAGAGCATACGTTGCCACGCACGTTTGGGGGGAGATTTTGCCACTACAAATCCGCGCCTGCGAGCATGACGTCGATTAGCACGGCAATCTCGGGCTCAAACTTTTTCCACGGGAAAAAACGTTTATTGCCGTTGCGCGGATAGAGCTGATAGCCGTTGAGCAAAAATTGAATATCGCCAATGCTTTTCCAGCCCTTGCGAAAATTAATATCGCCCTGCACGGCAAAGGCTTTATTGGTGATATAAAGCTCGCTGCCTTTGAGCTTTTGATAGCCGTGCAAAATCTCTCCGCGCACCGGGCGGTAATCGCGGCTATAAGGATCAATGACAGGCAGAGTCACAAACCCGCTCTCCTCTGAGGCGGCGTCTATTTGCAGGGCGGCGCGAGCTTTGGCGAGGCGGCGATTAAGCCACCATTGGCGTATCCAGCGGATCATGGACTTAAGCGGCGACCTTGCGCACGAAAATCGCGCCTGCGCTGTAGCCTGCGCCGAAGCTGCAAATCAGGCCTTTATCGCCATGCTTGAAATCGCTGCTATGTTTGTGGAAGGCGATGATCGAGCCGGCGGAACTGGTGTTTGCGTATTCGTCCAGCACCACTGGGGCTTTGATCATATCGACCTCTTTGCCGAGCACTTTTTTGGCAATGAGTTGGTTCATGGACAGATTGGCTTGGTGCAGCCACATGCGTTTAAGCTCATGCGGGTCAAGCCCATTGGCTTCGCATTCCGCCGTAATCATTTTTGCCACCATGGGCACGACTTCTTTGAACACACTGCGCCCATTTTGAACGAAGAGCTTATCGGTCAGGCCCTTCTTGCCGCGCTCACCGGTCATCCCGTCATCTTCGGGCGCGCAGTGATTGAGGAAGCCAAAATTATTGCGGATATTATTCGAAAATTTCGTGACCAGTTTAGAGCCGATAATTTCCCAATGCTCATTGGGCGCAATGTCATCAGACTCGACCAAAAGCGCCGTAGCGACATCGCCGAAAATAAAATGCGCGTCGCGGTCTTTAAAGTTTAAATGCGCGGTGCAAATTTCAGGGTTCACGACCAGCACGGATTTGGCTTGCCCGCCCACAATCAACCCGCGGGCAGTTTCTAGGCCAAAGGTGGCAGAGGAACAGGCGACATTCATATCAAAAGCAAATCCGCTTGTGCCGAGGATGTCCTGCACTTCAACGGCGACAGCGGGATAGCCGCGCTGTAGGTTTGAACAGGCGACGATTACTGCGCCGACATCTTCTGGCTTTCGGCCCGCCGTCTCGAGCGCTTGACGCGCAGCATTGGCGGCAATTTCAGCTAGGATAGACGGCTCGCTATCAGGGCGGGCGGGGATGCGCGGCGCCATAATTTCAGGATCTAAAATTGGCGCTTTGGAAATAGCATAGCGCGATTTCACGCCGCTGGCCTTTTCAATAAATTCCGCATTGGAATAGGTGAGGGCGGCCTTAGTCCCCGCCTCTATCTCGGCGGCATTTTCAGCATTCCATTTATCGGCATAAGCATTGAAACTCTCAACAAGTTCTTCGTTAGAGATAGAGTCTTCGGGCGTCCAAAGACCTGTGGAACTGATAACGGCTTTCATGAACGGCTTTCCCATAAAGTTTTCATTTACCATAGCGGGGAACACCCATGCCTGCCAGACTTAATAATGGGTTGGTTCAGGGGAGGGGAGAGGGTGTTTTGTGGGATAGGAGGTCTTGTAAAAGAGAGGCCTACAACACCAGTATTAGGCAGCTATAACACCAAGGGCCTAAAAGGCGGCGCGATTAAACATCATGAATAGCTGGGTCATAGAGCCAATTTAAATATAGGCTGGCCATGAATAATGTTGCCATGGCGCCCGCCGCTTCAAAGCTTATGGCGGCTAAGTATTTGGACGATAAATAGGCATAGCTTGGCGCGGCTGACAGGAGATAGCTCATCATCAAGGCGGCTATGCAAAACCCTATACCAGCGTAGATTTTTAGCGCCTTGAGGGACGCCATTAATAAGGCTGCGCCGAGCGCATAAAATACTGCCAGCACGGTCATGAGCTTTGCGAAGGCTAATGTTTCAGGGCTGGAAATATTCTTCGTGCCCCATAGAATGAGGACGGCCGAGAACGCAAATAACGCGGCAGCCCCTCCGCTGCGCGCTACCCAGCTCAGCCCTTTGCGGCTGCGAGCCCCTTCCAATAGAGCCGTCTTAAAACATCCATAGGCAAAGACGTTTTGCTCTGCAGGGCCAGAAATTTGCTCAAGCTCATTTTGCATCGCGGCTAGCCAGTCTTTTCGGCTTGGCGGCATGAGTTTCGCGGCCCATTTAAGCCAGGTCTGGGGCGACAAAATCATATATTTATCCCTCGCAATATTGCTGGCTGCGTATTTGGCGTGAGCACCTGATTCGCATAGGCCCGCCCATTGGGCGTGAGTTGATAGCTTTGACGGGGAGGACGTCCTGATGTTTGAGGCTCCTCCCAATTTGAGGTTAAGAAACCTCTATCCTTAAGCCGCATCAAAATGGGATAAAGCGTTCCAGATTTTAGACCCGTCTTTTTCATCAAGGCATAGCCATATTGAGGCTGCCGGCATAATTCTGACAGGACAAGACAGGTTGATTTAGACGGGGCGCGGTTACGAGTCATATCATAAATCTACATATATAGATTAAAGAGTCAAGACGGTAAAATTGATCAGTTTCGAGGGGTCTAAATAAGCTTCAGCCAGCTCTGGATGACCCAAGGTTAGGGCAGTTTTTAGAGGCGCATAATGCCCCTATTGTTTGAAAAGGTTGGGTGTTTTTGCGGCTTTGGCCTCAGAGGGCTCGCATGTCTTGGCTTTCATGGTCTTTTCGTTTTCATAGACAAATTTTTCTTCAGAGTTATGCTCTGATGTGTCTTTGGACGATGTTGAAACCTTACATGCGATTTGCGTGGGGATCGGCTTTTCTACTACGCGGATGATGCGGCGCTTTTTGATTTTTAGGTAATCATCAAGAGAGATGGGAGTCTTAACGAAGTCTGCCGTCAATTTTTTTGACAGGGAGGGAAGCGTTGTGCCGATATAAGCGCCGGAGGCAAATAAGGCGGCGAAAGCCACAACCGCGATAACGGAGGTTTTTGTAAAGATATGCATAGCTTCGTCTTTCCATTCACGTTTTGCTGTATCGCAATTTATGCCGCATTATAAACCGCAACTCGTTAAAGGAGCTTGAACTTTCAATTAGAATTTACAGCTCGAATAGTTAAGACTTAGGGGACTATGGCCGCCTCAACGGCTCTCGGTTTCAGTTCCGCAAATGACATTAAGGCACAAATCTTGCAGGATATTCTGGGAGTCAAAGCGCAGGGTTAACCAGATATTTACCTTGTTTCTAGGGTGAATTTTATTGAGTGCGGCTTAATAGAATTTGAGAAATTTCATAAACTTTGTGGGTCATGAAAGAACGGTTGGATATTATGGTAGAGTTTTCAAAAAGAGACAGATTAAAACTGCTCAGCGGCGCGGCGACTTTGGCGCTATCTGCCTGCGGCGGCGGGAGCTCATCCCCTACGCCGACAGCTGCTGTGCCGCCAGCGCCACCTCCGCCAGCGACTCCGCCACCGCCACCGCCACCTCCGCCACCGCCACCGCCACCGCCAAGCGGGCTGACGGACGGGCTATTGCGCGAGACATTCCGCAATGATTTCCTTATGGGCGCGGCGCTGAGTAGTTTTCAGGTTGATCGCGGCGATGTGTCCGCGAGTCTGGCGCAATCTCAATTTAACAGCCTCACACCTGAGTTTCAGCTTAAGCCGGATATCATCGCGCCGACGGAAGGCACTTTTGATTTCTCAGGCGCAGATGCGCTTGTCGATTGGGCCATTGCCAATAATATGGAGGTGCGCGGTCATGCCCTGCTTTGGCACGAAGCAACGCCAGACTATTTCCTTGAGGGCACAAATGCGCAAATTCGGGCGCGGCTTGAGACTTATATCAGCACGGTGGTCGAGCATTTCAGGGGCCGTATCCGCGTCTGGGATGTTGTCAATGAAGTCGTCTCGACAGATGTTTTTAATAGCGACCAAGGTATTGGGCCAGACCGCCGCACGGCATGGTTTGACGCTGTCGGAAGCGGGGATTATCTGGATTGGGCGTTCCTCGCAGCGCGCGCTGCAGATCCTGATGCTGTCTTGTTTATCAATGACTACAATACCGAGAACAGCCTTAAGCGGGGCTGGTTGATTGATATTGTTCGGCGGCTTCAAGATCGCAATGTTCCGATTGATGGCGTGGGGCATCAAATGCATATTCGCCCGGACACTTCCGTTGACGCTGCGTTGCAAGCGATTGATGATATCGATAATGAATTTATGGGGCTTATCAATCACATCACCGAGCTTGATATGGATGTCTATACGAATCCCGGCTCCTGTTGGGAAAGCCAGACAAATTGTGAAGCGGATGTCGGGCCCAACCCGCCTGCAGAAATTTTGGCCGCCCAAGCGCAAAAGATGCGGGATTTATTTAATGGCTTTAAAGCCCGCACAAGTGTGGAATCGGTCACGATGTGGGGCGTTATTGATAGCGATAGCTGGCTGAACACGGCCCCGATCGAGCGCTTTAATCATCCACTATTATTTGACAGAGCCGGCGAGCCAAAGCCCGCTTTCCTCGCCATTACAGATGATGATTACGTCATTGGGTAGGCTTTGTAAAATTTTGAGGGTTGCGTAGGGTGGGTTAGGACGTAGGACGTAACCCACCATGAATAACGCCTCAGGTCGCGGTGTATTACGTCCGCGCTTTCAGAGAAAACACAAACTAATACACCCTACAAGACTCATATGCATGACAATCTGTGCTGTGGTCATTGACCATGCCGACGGCTTGCATGAAAGCATAGAGGATGACGGGGCCGACAAATTTAAAGCCGCGTTTTTTCATATCCTTTGACATGGCAATGGATTCAGGGCTGTCCACGGGCGCGTCTTTATGGTCTTTCCACGCATTTTGAATGGGCGTGCCGCCGACGAAATCCCAAAGATAGTCGCTGAAATCAATCCCGTCCTCATCGCGCATTTTGACAAAAATATGCGCGTTGGAAATTGTGGCATTCACTTTTAATTTCGACCGGATAATCCCTGCATTAAAGAGCAGGCGCTCACGGTCTTTATCAGTGTAATGAATAAGCTTATCGGGATCAAAACCGTCATAAGCGCGCAGCATTTCTTCACGCTTACGCAAGATGGTAATCCACGCCAGCCCCGCTTGCTGCCCGTCTTGGATAAGCTTGGAAAACAGCGCCTTGCTGTCTCGGATAGGGCGGCCCCATTCCGTATCATGATAATGGGTATAGAGCGGGTCAGTCGGCGGCACCCAGCCGCAGCGGGGCAGGTCGGGGATTATGTCATAGCTCATTTGATTAAATCCCTCTCCACGACTTCTTCATAGCGCGATTGGCCCCAACTATGATCGCCCTCTATCCATTCCCAATCCAGATCAAAGGCGAGGCGCTCATCCTCGATGATTGAGAAGACCGCACGCGCTTTTCCCGCTTTCAAAAGCTTATCCGTCGTCAGGCAATGATAAAGCAAGTCACCTTCCATATCTTCGGTCAACTGGCCGATAATATGGCCTTCGCGCACATCGCCGCCAAAATAATCAGCATAAAACACCATGCCCTCTTGCCAGAAATGAAAACGCGTCTTGCCGCCGGCGACTCCATTTTCGCTATTGTGAACGGGCACAAAGACGCGGTTATCGAGGGAGAGTTTCAAAGGTGCTTTTCCATGCCGATATTGGCGCGTTCGTAAACAGGATGCGGGCCTTCGTGATTGACCGTCCAGCCATTACGCGCATAGAGGCGTAGGGCGGCGGCGTTTTTCGTATTAGACAACAGGAATAGATAATCGAGGCCGAGCTCCGTCTTGGCATAGCTTTCAATCGCGATCATGAGATGTTGCCCGACGCCATGGCCGCGAAACTTGGAATCGACGGCCATCTTGGTTAGCTCATAACGCCCGTCCTCTTGTTTCTTTAACGCCCCTGCGCCTGCAACCTCGTCGCCTATATGGGCGGAGAGAATATGATTGCCGTTTTGGATATAAATTTCGGGATGGGCGACCATCAACTTGTCGCTCTCTTCCATATGGTGCAGCTCTTTTATCCACTGCCCATTCAGCGCGGCAAAGCGGGGCAAGGCGCTATTATCGTCGACGCGGATATCGACCTCATTCAGAGCCATCAATGCTTCCAAAGATTTGCACCTGCACATCATTTATCTTGGGCTCTTGCTCGGCGGCTTTGAGGCGGTCCAAGCGAATGAGCCCCATCCCCATCTGCCCGTGAACCGAGAGCACATCGCCAATGACCCGCTCGCCTGCCATGATGCGGTCGCCCGCTTTGGCCGCGCCGTTCAGGATGAGCCCGCGCATGCGTTTTTTCACAGTCGTCATTCGCTTCATGCGGGAGACAACTTCTTGGCCGACAAAGCAGCCCTTCTTGAAATCCACGCCGTTCATGAGGTCCATATTGGCATCAGCAGGGAAGGTAGTAACAGTCTCAAAATCCCATTCACTGTCCACCACGCCGAGGGAAAGGCGGTGGGCATTGTAATCGCCTGAGCTGTCTAGGTAATCGGCCGTTATCATACGCCGCCCTAATGAGCTATGGCGCGGATCGGCATAGGCTTCTTCGCCCTCACCATCCCAGATGGCGTAAACATTATGTGTTTCGGTAATATCGGTTATCTCTATCGGGGCGCGAAGCTTATACATGCGCAGGCGCTTAAATAGATCAGGCGCGAATTTTGTGGGCGTGTCGAGCAGCAGGTCTTCGCCCTTCTGGGTGACAAAAAAATCAGCGATGATTTTACCTTGCGGCGTGAGCAAGGCGGCGAATGTCATCGGCCCGCTCAGGTTGTTACTGATGAGCCCGTCCAGCCATGGCAAGACACCTTCACCAGAGAGGCGGAAAATAGAGCGATTGAGGTGAGCAATAGGCATGGAGCACAGATATGGGGCCAGGGCCGCGCTATCAAGCCCTATTGATAACATGCCATCATCATATTTTGGTCACATCCTTGCTTTACCTGTAGTCAGAGTCGCGGCATAAGCGGGTCAAATTTAAGAGGCTGGATAAAACCTGATGTCATTTATCAAACGCATTTTTACATGGTGGAACGGGTCAACCTTTGGCACCAATTGGGAAATTCGCCGCAAGGGCAGTAAGGTCGGCGAAGATGCTTATGGCAATACCTATTTCGAGCAAAAATCCGACGCCTATGATGGCCGCCTGCGCCGCTGGGTGACTTATACGGGCTATGCTGATGCGTCGCGCATTCCGCCGGAATGGCAGGGCTGGCTCAATTACACACATGAAGATGTGCCGACGGATGATACGCGCGCGGATTATGATTGGGAGCTGGAACACCGCCCCAACCTAACGGGAACGGTTCACGCCTATAAGCCCAAAGGTTCGCTCGACCGCGGCGGGAAACGCGCCAAAGTCGCCTCCGACTACGAGGCTTGGAGTCCTGATGCGTAGAGCGCTGACAGCTTTATGTCTTTGCGCGCCGCTCCTCTATGGAAACGCGGTGGCCGAGAACCTCAAAGGCAATGCCGTTGTCCTGCGCACGCTGGATAAAGTGACGGCGACGACCAAAGATTACACCGTGAAAATCGGCGACGAGCTTCAATATGGCTCTCTGACCGTGGCCGTCAAACATTGCGAAAAAAAGCCGCCCGAAGACGTGCCCGAAACCTATGCCTTCCTCCAAATCGACGATTTGAAACGCGACGGCAAAGGCGATGACGGGCAAGACGTCCGCGTCTTTTCAGGCTGGATGCTCGCCAGCAACCCCGCCATAAGCGCGCTCGATCACGGCGTCTATGATATCTGGGTGATAGATTGCAAAGTGCCTGCGGTGAAGGGTTTGCGATAGGGCCACCTACCTATTTATCGTCATGACCCGACTTGCCGGGAGGGCGCTCCTGCCGGGTAACCCATATGGCTACCTTCCAGGAATGTGACGTTGCCGAATAGGTTACCGCGTCGAGCGCGGCAATGACCGAAGTGCAGAAGCTTACAGGGCTAGCTCCCTCCCTTTACTCCTCAAGCGGGATGCCCGTTTCCCATTTTTCATCATTATCGGGTCTGTCATAGCGGGCGTGACCAAATAAACCCGTTTTATGCAAGATGATGTCAAAGGCCTGTTTGCGGTACCAGTGTCTTTGCTGGGGCGCGTTGATTTGATGCTCTAAATCTATCAAGCCATTGACGCGCCGCTCCGTGGGATTGGCCTGGGCGAAAGCGGTTAGCTTTTGCAGGAAAAATGATTTGCTGACGAATTTCGCGCGGTTGCTCCACATATAAGAGTGTGAGCTTGTTTGCCACAGCGCCTGCGAAAGCGTCTTTGCAAAGTCACAGGATTGCTCGCCCTCTGGCATAAGGGCGATAGCATCAGCTTTTATAGCTTCTGCGGTGGCGGGGCGGAGTAGCCCTGTCAGTTTTCGCTGCGGCGGCCAGGTCTTTTTCCAATATTTAAAATATCGGGGCCGCGGCCCCTTTCGGCGGTCCATCAAGCAAGCAAAATCAACCTTATTTTCTGACAACTGTTTCGCGATATAGGTGAGGGTGTCTATATCCTCGGCGGTGCCTAAGAAATGCGCGTCATTTTCCAAAAGCAAAACAGGGTCGCATTTCGCGCGGAGGACAGCCTCTTTTAATCCGCCCAATATGCCTAGATTTTCTGTCGTCACCTCGGCGCGATAGCCAAAGTCCAGTGCTAAGGCGATTTCTGCCGAGTGGCCTTCTTGGCATAAGACTAGCCGGTCTTGGAAAGCTTCCGCGATAGGGGCGAGGGAGGTGAGCGTCGCGCGTAGCGTTTCGGGTGACTTCCATGTCAGAACAGAGAGGCTAGCGTGTATGCGGTTTTCCATAAGACTAGACTTAAGCCATTATAAAGAGACGCCGCAATGTTTTAGATATCTACGGTTATAAGCGCGGCAATGACGGGGAGAGGGTGCGGAAGATAAGCGCGCCCTAAACATCGACCTCTTCGACGAATTGCGCGTGTTCTTGGATGAATTCAAAACGCAAATCTGCGCGTTTGCCCATGAGGGTTTCTACGAGGGACTCGGTCGTGGTGAGTTCTTCGCGGTCAATAGTAATGCGCGCGAGCTGTCTTGTTTTGGGGTCCATGGTTGTGACTTTTAGCTGGGCGGGGTTCATTTCGCCTAGGCCTTTAAAGCGGCCAATATCGACTTTGGCTGCGCCTTTGAAAACTGTGTTCATCAGCTCTTCGCGGTGTTCGTCATCAATGGCGTAAACGGTCTTGTTTTTTTGCGTCATTTTATAGAGCGGCGGCATGGCCATATAGAGGCGGCCCGCATCAATCAGCCCCGGCGTGTAGCGATAGAAAAAGGTAATCAGCAGGGCCGCAATATGCGCCCCGTCAACATCGGCGTCGGTCATGATCACGACGCGTTCATAGCGCAGATCATCGACTTCGAATTTCTTGCCAAGACCTACGCCCAGCGCGGTGCAGAGATCGCTGATTTCATTATTGGCTTGGATTTTCGCCATAGTCGCAGACTCGACGTTGAGGATTTTACCCTTAAGCGGAAGGATAGCTTGGGTTTCGCGGGAGCGGGCCTGTTTAGCAGAGCCGCCCGCTGAGTCGCCCTCGACGATAAAGATCTCTGTATCGTCCGAGCCTTTGCGCGAACAGTCTGCGAGCTTACCGGGCAGGCGCAGTTTCTTGGTCGCGGTCTTGCGGCGCACATCGCGGGCCTTGCGGCGTTTGACGCGTTCATCGGCGCGTTCAATCGCCCATTCAAGCAGCTTGGTCGCATCTTTGGGCGAGCTGGCGAGCCAGTGATCAAAGGGATCGCGCACGGCATTTTCGACCATGCGCGTGGCTTCGGTATTAGACAGGCGGTCTTTGGTCTGGCCTTGAAATTCAGGGTTCTTGATAAAGCAAGAGACGAGCGCGCCCGCCCCAAACATGACGTCATCTGGCGTGACGTGGCTGACCTTTTTGCCCATGCCTGCAATATCGGCATAGGCGCGCAGGCCTTTGGTGATGGCAGCGCGAAGGCCCGCTTCATGCGTTCCGCCGCCCGCTGTCGGGACGGTGTTACAATAAGAGCGCACAAAGCTATCGGCCTCGCCGTAACCTTCAGGTGACCAGCTGATGGCCCATTCGACGCGGCCATGCCCGCTTTGCTTTTTCGTGCGGCCTGCAAATATTTGAGACGTAATCGTCGCTTTGGTGCCGAGCGTCTCTGTCAGATAATCGGCGAGACCTGCGGGGAAGTGAAAGACGGCTTGATTGGGGATTTGGTCTAATTCTTTAACGAGGGACGGATCGCACTTCCAGCGGATTTCTACGCCGGGCTGTAGGTAAGCTTTGGCGCGGGCCATGCGGAAAATACGCCCGGCTTTGAACTTAGCTTTGGGGCCGAAAATTTCAGGATCAGGATGGAAGCTGACTTTGGTGCCGCGGCGATTATTAATCGGGCCGAGGTCTTTAATTTTGCCTTTGGGCTTACCTTTGGAAAATTCCATCTTGTAGAGGTTTTTATTCTTGGCGACTTCGACTTCAAGATAATCAGAGAGCGCATTGACGACGGAGACGCCAACGCCGTGCAAGCCGCCTGAGGTCTCATAAGCGCCTTCTTTGAATTTGCCGCCGGAGTGAAGCTCGGTGAGAATAACTTCGAGCGCTGATTTTTTTGGAAACTTTGGATGCGGGCCGACAGGGATGCCGCGGCCATTATCTGAAACAGACAGGATACCGTCTTTATTCAGCTCAACTTCGATACGCGTGGCGTGACCCGCAACCGCTTCGTCCATCGAGTTATCAATAACTTCCGCAAAGAGATGATGCAGGGCGCGGTCATCCGTGCCGCCAATATACATGCCGGGACGCAGACGCACAGGTTCTAGGCCCTCAAGAACCTCAATCGAACTGGCATCATACTTATCTGTCATTATAGAATCTGTGAGGGTTAAAGTGAATCACTTGCCAATATGAATCATCCACGCGCAGGGGCAAGGACTTTATCCGTCCGTCCACAGAATACGTGCAGATTCGTAGTGGCGGGGTAGAGAAACCTTCTCAAATAATTTGTTATAAGCCGCCAGAACACCTTTGGCGTGTTTGGATTGTAACGCGGCTATATCCTTTAGACTATTGGCGTTAAATTGACCCAAGACGTTGTCTTTATAAAAGGCCGGAATATCCGTGAGCGCGTGATCTGTCAGGCCGAGTAAGCGTTCCCAAAGCTGTAGCTTTGACCAAAATAAAATGCTCTCCTCCAAGAGCCCCGCATCCATCCCCAAGAGGCGATAGCAATTTTGCGTATATTCGGCTTGCATCAAACCGCCGGGGCGCAGCTTGGAATTGAAATGATCAAGCGGCGTATCCGTGACGCGCTGGCTCTCAATCAGCTCCCACATGGATTTGGCGTCTTTGAGAAATTGCTCTTTATCGCGGGGCTGGGCCAAGATGTTATCGCGCCTGTCCAGCACGGCTTGGCCGAGCGTCTTATCACCTGCCACAATGCGCGAATGGGTGAGGGCGATATGCTCCCAATTATGGGCGCGGCTTTTATGGTGATCGGCGAAGCTTGAGAGCTTGACCGCAGGCGGGCCGGAGCGCCCTGATGGCCGTAGCCGCATATCCAGCTCATAGGCGATACCTTCGGAGAGCTTGGCAGTTAAAACTGTGCGAAGGCGGCGCACAATTTTTTGCGATAGGTCAGGATCGACAGCGTCCTCAAAGATAAAAACCAAATCAATATCCGAGAGCGGGGCCATGCGGGAGGTGCCCATTTTTCCTAGGCCCAAGACTGTGACGGGCAATGTTTCTAAATCTAAATCATCGGCGACGATTTTCAGCGCGGCCTCAATCGTCATATCGGCGAGGGCGGTTAATTGCGCTTGTAACAAAGACGCTGTGCCGCCCGTTTTCATAAAGCCCGTATAAGAGATGAACAGGTTCTCATTGACGAAACGGCGGAGGCGCTCAAGCCGCGTTTCATAATCCTCGGACTGGAAAATAAAGTCTGTATCCATGCCTGATGCCGGAGAGAGGAACACGTCGATAATATGCGGCGATTGCTCGAGCAGAACTGTCATATGGGGAGAATATAAGAGCGGCGGAATGAGCGCGTCGAGCAAAGCGGGCTTGCGGGCGAGCAAATGCAGATATTGCTCAGAGCGTGACAGAGCCGAGAAGAATTGATTTATCCTAACAATGGCGCCGTCTGAGTCGGCGGAAGATCTAAAGATTTGCTCAAGCAGTTTTTGCCCGAGGACCTGAAAATCTCGCCTTGTTTTTAAGCGAGGGAACGCGCCTTCAAGCCATTGTTGCGCCACGCCTTTGGCAGCGGGGCTCAAGGCTTTCAGGTCGTCTGCGAAATCGGCAGAAATGGAGACTTCTGCATCTCCTGCGTCGAAGACCTTTTCAAATTCTGCATTTACAAAATGCCTGATATCTAAGATGCGCGCGCAGAGATTTTGCCAGTTTTGCTCATCGGTTTCGGCTTCGCCAAGGAGCGTCATAATGCGCTGTCTATCCTCAAGGGACGACGGGACAATATGGGTCTGCTCATTGCGCAGCATTTGTATCGCGTTTTCCAGGCGCCGCAGAAAGATATAACAGTCTGATAATTTTTGCGCTGCGGATTTATTCAGATGATCGAGCGCGGCTAATTGGGTGAGCGCGGCGAGTGTATTGGGCGTGCGCAGCTCATATTGCTTGCCGCCCCAGACGAGTTGTTGAGCGTTGGCGATAAATTCAATCTCGCGGATGCCGCCGCTCCCTAATTTGACATTAAAGCCAATCGCATCTGGCGTCATAGGCTGCGGCGCGGCGCGTTGTTGGCGCAAGGCGGGATGCTCAAGATTGATACGGGTCTTCAGATGGGCAAGCTCATCAAGGGCGCGAAAGTCCAAATTTTGCCGCCAGATAAAAGGCGTGATGTGACCCAAGAACGCCTCGCCCGTCTTTTTATCGCCTGCAATGACCCGCGCTTTCATCAGAGCGAGGCGGTGCCAGGGCAGGGCGCGAAAGAAGTAGAAGTCCTGCGCTTTGTCTATCGACATAGAGAGCTGGCTGGCGGAGCTTTCAGGCCGAAGCCGCCAATCAACCCGCCAGACGAAGTCAGGACTGTTTCGCGGCTTTAAAATCTGCCCCATGGCTTTCAGGACTTTATTGACCACATAGCTCTGCCCCATATGTTCAGGCACGGGGAGTATGTCCGGATCATAATAAGCAATAAGATCCACATCCGAGCTGAAGTTTAAATCCAGCCCGCCGAGCTTTCCGAGGCCGAGGATAAAAAGCCCCGGCACGTGGTCGGGCATGTTTTTAAGCTTGAGGGACTTGGCCTCTTGTTGCCAGGCGGTTTGTAGGGCGGCGTCAATAGACTGCGCGGCGAAACAGCTTTGTAATTCCCCTAGTTTTGCGAAATTATCGGCTTGGTTTAATGATAAAAAACTCCAGCCCAAGGCAAAACGTGATTTTAAGTCTTGAAGGGTTTGAGCGGCGTTAGCGCTGCGCGGGTCTAAACCGCTAAGCGCGTCCAAAGCCTCTTGCGCCGTTAATTTGCTCGGAGGTCCGAAAGTGTCCACCAGCCCCGAAAGATAGGGGCTGACGTTAAGGGGTTCGGTCGGCGTTTTGCCTAGAATAGCAAGCGCACCACGACGCGGCCTGTGTGGCGGATAAATCCGTCGCGAATGTCACTGTCAAAGTCCAGCCCGATGGAGGAGTAAGCGGAGCCTGCGGCAACGCTAAAGCCGACGACAAAGCCGCTATCTGGGAAGAGTAGAGACTGCAGCATGGCTGTTTCGGAATTAAATGTTTCTCCGGCGCTATCTGTCAGTCCGGCAAAGCGGAAGCTGGTATTGACCGGATCATTTAAGAACTCATGACGGTAACCGGCGCGAATTGACGGCCTGATCCATGTGCGCTTGCCCATGAACTTTGCGCCCAAATTAATCATGGCTGTGGCTGTGGCTGTCTCGCTTGTGCGTTTGTCGACATCAAGTGCGACGCCGCTATCGCCAGTTTCCGTGAAGGCTTTTTCTGATAGGCGAAGATAATCCACGCTGACGGTTGGGCGGAACCAGAATTTGTCATTCAGCTCCACATCATACCCGGCACGCAAAGAGCCGTTCACATGTGTCCCTGTCCAATCGCCTTGAGCTTCGCCGCTAAATGTATTGATGCGGATGCGGCGATTTTGTTCAAAGTCATTATAACCGCCCCCCGCATAGGCATCAACGCTGAGATTTCCGCTGGCATAGCCTGCATAGGCGCCGCCTTGTATCGTCACAACATCCAGAGGCTCATCAATGCCGACGACATCTTCAATCTCAGTCGAGGCAAAGCCGACATTGACGCCAACAGCGTGGAAGGGGCCAATCGCTTTGTCCAAACCAGCGGCAAAACCAAAGCCATAACCGCGATATTGCTCAGACTGACCTGCAAGGTCGCGGTCGGCAAAGTAAACAAATTCCTGCAACCAAGCTCCACCAGGCTTATCGGGCGAGCGGCGTGTGGCGTCCAAGTGGTTGGCGACAGCGCCTGTCGCGCCGTCCACATTAGCCATCACAAATTGACGAGCAGCGGCTGAAAATTCTGGAAGGACTTGATTATAAGCCGCGTTAAATTCGCTTTGCGTCGTAATATTTGAAAAGGCGTCGCCAAGTGCCGTATTATTGCGCAGAGCTTGAATTGTCGGCGTGTAAGCGCCTGTTTGAACTTGGTCGAGACCGAGCTCTTCTGCATTTCTAAGATCAAGCGTAATGACAAGGTCATTGCCAACGACATCATAGCTGGAATTGAACAAATAGGGTGAATTTTCTGACGCCAGTGTGGCCAAGTCGCCTACTGTAAGCGCGCCGCCAGCTTGCGCAATTGTAAAGGCCGTTTGGTCAATGCCGACAACATTTGTAAGAGTCGGCGCAACGGTCGCGCCGCTATCGAATGTAATATCGCCCGTTGAAACTAAGGTTGAGGCGGTTCCGTTAGACCCATCCAAAACAGGACTAAAGGTAGAGGTGCCGTCAAACGTGGCCGAGGTAATGGCCGTGTTACCAGCCATATTGAGGCCCAAACTACTTCCATCGGTGACGGAAATGTCCAAGCCTCCCGTATTCGTTAATGTGCCTCTGAGCCTTGAGCCGCCTGAAAGCGCTAAGGTGTTATTACCCGCGCCAAAATCGACATCGCTCAAAATAGCGCCAGCTGTGGATGTCAGGCTGTCATCACCGCTACCAAAAAGAATATCGCCGAACGTATTAGGATCAGATGGCGTCACCGTATCATCTGGGTCCGGGTCTGCGGCGCGGTTTTGCACAAATGTAAATCCGTCAACATTTTGTGAGGCGTCCAATGCGATAAGATTAAAGTTCAGCTCCGCATTACCATTAGGGTCAGATGTTGTGCCCAGCGCCCCGAAATTTCCGGTATTGGTAAGATTGATAAGAGTCCCTGATTGGTCACGGACGGCATAGGCTGTGCCCTCGCGGCCAACTAATACGGCGGTAATAGTCCCGCTATTTGTTAAAGAGCTGAGCTCAGCAGAGGCATCAATATCAATGGCGGTCGCCAAAACATTTCCAGCGGTCAAAGGGTTGTCAGGATCAGCATATATCAGGTCAACCGCCTCGGAGGATGAGGCGAGAATCGCGCCGGAGTTATTGATAGTCTCTGCAATCGCATTGGGCCCCAAGATAATGACCCGCGCATGGCCATCCGTGCTGAGGCTGTTAGAGGCGCCGATAAAGGTCGTCGCGGTCATCGTCCCTGTGTTATTTATGCCGTCAGTCAGTGTTGCATCCGCGACAGAGAAGGTCGTCGCATTAATGTCGTCATAAACGCCATTGGCTTGCAGCGCGCCTTGGTTGACGAAGGCATATTGAAGATCTTCGTTAAAATCGTCATCTGTAGGATCCGTAATGGCCGCTACGCGCCCGATGGCGATAGGCGTCCCGTTACCATCAATAAGGATAGCCGGAGCTGACCCGTTTTGAATAACGGAGCCAGCCGTCCCCAATTGACGCAGAAGATTACCGTCTTCATCAAAGGTCTGGTTACCGTCTTCGTCTAACGCATCATCAATATTATCATCAATATAGACACCGCCAGCGATGTTGCTGCTGATGCTAATGGCGGACCCGGCTTGTAGCAAATCTTCTGCGCCTAATGTGTCACGGCCTGCTACGCCTGTATCTGCATTGCCTAAGCCCGGACGCGCCGCAAATCTGTAACCAGTATTTGTGATTGCTCCTGAGCTGGTAAAGCCGCCCTGAATATCAGCATCAATATTAATAGCTTGCGCATTAAGACCGGTCATGACGACAGACCCGTTTTGGGCAAAATCACCGCTAATGCCCGAACCGATATTGATACCGGTCGCATTATCGCCGCGCACACTCATTTGACCGTCATAAGACAGGCTGCCCGTAAGTCCGTTTTGCGCCATGGACGTATTGGCCAGATTGATACCAAAACTGTCATTGCCTTCAACCTCGATAACGGAGGACGAGGCAAACTCAACATTGCCTTCAAAAGGCGACGCCCCTGAAATCAAGATACCTGTGCGCCCTGTGCCTTCTGCAAAAGCGCCGTCAACAATACCGTCATCATCGGTGTCAGTTGGGGTGAAGTCTTCTCTGATATTTATACGGCCGCTTTGCGTATATGTACGGTCAGCTCCGCCCTCAAGCAGAACACCAACGGCATTGTCGACATCGTCAATCGTGATGGTCCCGCCATGGGAGACGTCATTATCGGAATTAAGCGTAATCGCCGGGCCGACATTTTCGAGGACAATCGAACCTGTACTGTCGACGGTGATATCCTGACCGTCAGTTTCGATGGCCGTTGTGGTAGCGTTGCTAATTGTGACTTGGGCGTGGACTATGGGCGCGAAACTCATCAAAATGGCGGCTCCGCTGACGGAGCTTAAGAGCCGCTTAGAGGCGCGGAATGTGGACGTAATAGTCGTCATACAAATAACCCATAGGTAAACGGGCCCTAAAAGCCCACAGAATCCTTGTCTTTGTAACCATAAATTACAGCTAGGCCAATGAAAGAATTGTTAGAATCCAGAAGGATTACAGTTTAAGGCGGCCCATAGAGAGATGCGCGGAACAGGCTTGCAAAATCTTTGCACGCATGCGACCTCGGCAAAATGAAAAAGACGCTCGTCATATACGCTTTGGTGATACCCGTTATCCTGATTTTACTGGATCAATGGTCAAAATATGCCGTGATTCAGTCTTTCGGCGTTCCGATGAATATTTGTGAGCAAAACCTAAATCCGGGCATTGAGCACAAGATTCCGGGACCGATGGATATTTCCTTGGTTTGCAATCCCGGTATCAGTTGGGGACTCCTTCAAGGTGACAGCGCGATGAAGCGCTGGGTGCTGACAGCTTTTGCGTTTATTATGAGCGGTGTGCTGGTCTATGCGCTCACGCAAAGCAAAGACCGTCTGACCAAGCTCTCCATTGCGTTGATTATCAGCGGGGCCATTGGCAACGGGATTGACCGTTTCTTCTTTGGCGCGGTCACAGATTTCATCAATTTCGGCGAAATCGGCTTTCGCTGGGTCTTTAATATCGCCGACAGCGCCATCACTTGCGGGGTTATAGGACTGCTGCTGGCCAGTTTCTTTGTGAAAACGGATGATGAAACAGCTGACAGCGAGCCTTAGCGCCCCTTAGTGCCCCTTATAGAGGGCCTTAATTTGACTATTACATTTAAGTTATTTCATTAAAGGGTCGCAGGAAAATTGCGCCTTGCGCGTTACTTATGCGTATAGTCTTATTATACACAGACTCTATTTTCAAAATCTCGGGTTTTAAAGTCTTAAGTAGGTTGAAAGTCTTCTATGTCAAAAAAAGCATATCTTATCGGAGCTGCAGTTATCGCGGCGGCCGTTATCGCGGTTATAGTCTTTAAACCAGAAGCTGAGGCTGACGTCGGGACATTCAACATTGAAACGGCAAAGGTCGAAACCGGTGATGTCGCCCGTATCGTCTCTGCCTCCGGCGCGGTGCGCGCCCTCACCACGGTTGAAGTCGGCTCACAAGTTTCTGGCCAGATTACCGCGCTTAATGCTGATTTTAATTCAGAGGTTAAATCTGGCGATATCATTGCCCGCATTGACCCGCAAACATTCGAAACCCGCGTTGAATCCGCCAAAGCTGACGTGCAAAGCGCCCAGGCCAACTTGGCTGTGCAAAAAGCTAATATTGCAAGTTCTGAAGCTAACCTCGCGCAAGCAGAGCGCAACTATGCTCGGCAAGAGGCTTTATTCGCGGCGGATGCGGTCGCCCGCTCGACTTTGGAAGATAATCAGCGCGCTCTGGCGGTGGCAAAAGCAAATCTGGATGTAAGCCGCGCCCAGCTTCGCACTTCTACGGCAAGCCTCTCACAGCGCAATGCGTCTTTAAGGTCCGCGCAAGTTGATCTTGAACGCACAATTATTCGCTCACCGATTGACGGTGTTGTAATTTCGCGAGATGTTGATGTCGGGCAGACGGTAGCGGCGAGCTTTTCTGCGCCAATTCTCTTTACGATTGCTCAGAACCTCGAAGACATCCGGATTGATGCGGCTGTTGTTGAAGGCGATATTGGCGGCATAGATGCCGGGGATGTTGTTGAGTTCAATGTGGATGCCTATCCCGATCAAACATTTCGCGGGACCGTTGAGCAGGTGCGGCTTGCCTCTGAAACCTTGCAAAATGTTGTGACCTATACGGTTGTCATTGAGGCGCGAAATCCGCGCCGCCGTCTTTTGCCGGGCATGACAGCCAATGTCGAAATTACAGCCGATAAGCGCGAAAATGTGCTGCGTATCGCCGAGACAGCTGTTCGGTTTCGCCCGCCAGCCAATGGCCCTGAATTGGTCGAAAGCACCGAGGCTGAGGGCCGAGGCGCACGCGGACAAGGCGGCGGGCGCGGGGGTCGCGGCGGCCGGGGCGGCGGTTTCAATATGCTCAACAACCTCGATATTGATCAGGCGAAGAAAGACACGATTCAGACCGAGCTTCGGGCAGAAATACAAGCCGCCCGCGAGAGCTTGGGTCAACGCGCCCAATTTGACCGCAATGCCTTGCGCCAGCGTATTCAGGCGGCGTCTGAAAAAGTCTTGAAGAAAAACCTCACAGATGACGAGTATAAACAATATCAAGCCGCATTGGCCGAGCGGGCCTCTGTCACCCGCGTTGAGGCTTATAGACCTGCGGAAGAGGGAAAGCTTAAGAAGCAGAGTTTGACGCTGGGGTTGCAGGACGGATCATTTGCAGAAATACTGCGCGGCGCGTCTGAGGGCGATGAATTTGTTACCCGCGTTCGCGCAGCGTCGCAGGGTAATTAGCAGCCCCATGCAAGCCGCCCCCACCATACCGCTAATCTCTTGCCGGGATGTGACCAAGACTTATGTCATGGGCACGCAAAAGGTGCATGCGCTTAAAGGCGTGAATTTGACCTTCCAGCGCGGCGAGATGACCGCAATTATGGGCCCGTCAGGCTCAGGTAAATCCACCCTCATGAATTTGGTCGGGGCGCTGGATGTGCCTACATCAGGCGATTTGGAAATCAATGGGAAAAACCTCGCACATTTAAAATCCAATGACCTCGCGGATCTTAGAAATGAGACCATCGGTTTTGTGTTCCAGCAATTTAACCTCTTGGGCCGCTCCTCCGCGCTGACCAATGTGAAGCTGCCCCTGCGATATTCGCGCAAGCCGCTGGATGACATAGACGCGCGCGCCGCAGAGTGCCTCGAAATGGTCGGGCTGGGAGACCGAATGGATCACCGCCCCATGCAGCTATCAGGGGGACAACAACAACGCGTGGCCATTGCGCGGGCTTTGGCAGGTTCGCCCTCTATCCTTTTGGCCGATGAGCCGACAGGAGCGCTGGATACCAAAACCTCTGAGGATATTATGGATTTGCTGACCGGGCTTTCCAATCAAGGCATCACCGTCATTATTGTCACGCATGAACCTGAAGTCGCAGATTACGCCGCTCGCAAAATCCATTTTCGTGATGGACAAATAGAGCGCGATGAAAGGCCTGACACATGAAATTCGGCGTTGCCTTAAAATCTGCCCTCGAAGCCCTGCGCGCCAATCCTATGCGTAGCTTCTTGACCATGCTTGGTATTATGATTGGCGTGGCCTCTGTCATGGCGATGATGGCGATCAGTGAAGGCGCGGCGCGGCAGGTCGACGCGCAGATATCCTCGCTGGGCGCAAATAATTTAACCGTGCGTCCCGGGGCAAGCCGGCGCGGCGGGCGCTCTAGCGGCGCGGGCGGCAGGACGCCTTTCACAGATAGTGATATCGAAGCGCTACGAAGTGAGCCTTATGCCATGGCTGTCTCTGGCAGAATTAACGGGTCAGGCACAGTCGTTGCGGGCGAGACGAACTGGTCGACAAGCATATATGGCGTCAATGCAGATTACTTTGTGTCTCAAGATTGGGACGCGCAAGAAGGCCGAATTCTTGAAGACCGCGAGATTGCTTCGGGTCAAGCGAGCGCTGTCATCGGCGTTACCATTGCGGAGACTTTATTTGAAGGCTCCAGTGCGCTGGGCCAAAAAATTCGCGTTAATAATGTGCCGCTAACGGTTGTCGGCGTACTTGAGAAGAAGGGACAATCTAATTTCGGTAGTGACCGCGATGATGTGATTATTATTCCCATTGTCACAGCTCGAAACCGTGTGCTCGGCGCAAGCCGTACAGTCCGAAATTATGTCTCTGATATTTCAGTTTCTGTCACGCCGGGATATGACATGGCGGCGGCCCAAGATGAGCTTGAAGAACGCTTGCGTGTCATCCGGAAAATCAGGCCCGGAAAAGATGATGATTTTCGCGTCTTTAACATTGCCGATTTTATCCGCGCGCGCTCCAGCACACAAGCAACCTTCGGGATTTTATTGGCCTTCACAGCCGCGGTCTCTCTGATTGTGGGCGGAGTTGGCGTGATGAATATTATGCTGGTGTCTGTTACGGAACGCACACGGGAGATTGGTCTGCGCATGGCCATTGGCGCGCGTAAGCAAGATATTTTAGGGCAGTTTTTATTCGAGGCTTTGGGGCTCTGCCTGATAGGCGGTATTATCGGCTCGGGGCTCGGTGTGGGGGCGGCGCGGCTCGCCTCAAAACTAGGGGACTTTCCCGTCAATATTTCGCCGACCATTGCGCTTGTCTCTATTGGGGCCTCCGTGTTGATTGGCTTGTTTTTTGGATTTTTCCCAGCGCGCCGCGCGGCGCAGCTTAACCCGATTGAGGCGCTGCGCCATGATTAAAGCCCTCAGAGTTACAACCGCCATCGCCGCCGCTCTCAGCCTTGGAGCCTGCGCGACATTTGATTTTGATATCGGCCCGTCGGGTGAAGCCTCTGTGTCTCAAGAGGCCGCCGCGATTAACGCGCCCGCCAGTTGGGTGTTTGGCCCGCAAACAGATGCACAAATTGCAGCCGATTGGAGCGCTGTTCTTAGCGATCCGCGCCTAGAGGAATTGATTGCGCAGGCGCTTGTAAATAATCCTTCGCTACGCGCGAGCGCGGAAAACATTGCCCGCGCCGAGGCGCTGCTTAATCAATCCCGCTCTAGCCTCCTCCCAAGCGTGAGCGCCGATTTTGCCCCGCGCCTTGGCGGCGCGCTTGAAGGCAGAGATTTGTCCGATAGCTATTCCGGAGGGCTATCCGCAAGCTGGGAAGCGGATTTATGGGGCGGTATCAATGCGGGCATCCTCGCCTCTGGTTATGATTTGGAGAGCACGCGCGCGGCGTTTGAAAGCGCACGGCAAGCCCTAATCGCGGCGGTTTCGCGGGCTTATAATCTTGCCATCGAAGCCGATCTTCAAATCGGCCTGACCGAGCAAACTCTGCGCGCGCAAGAAGAGACCTTTCGCATTGTCAATATAAGGTATGATTTAGGCGCAGCCTCCCGCCGCGAATTAGTCTTGGCGGAATCCGATGTGGCCAGCGCGCGAGATAATCTGGTTGTGGCCAAATCCGCGAAAACCGACGCCATTCAGGCGCTTCAAATCCTTCTTGGTGATTATCCCAGCGGCGAGCTAGCCATTGCGGCTGACTTTCCAACATTCGCGCAAAGGCTTGGGGCCGGAACGCCCGAAGAGATGCTGCGCCGCCGCCCGGATATTCTTGCGGCGGAATTTGATGTGCTCAGCGCTTTCCAATCCACACGTGCGGTTAAATCCGATAGCTGGCCCAGCTTGTCGCTGTCAGGCAGTATAGATACGGGGGCCCTTAATCCGATTGATTTGCTCAACCCGACTGCAATCGCTTATTCGCTGGGGGCGCGCTTGGCCGATGTTCTTTTTGATGGCGGCTTATCCGATGCCCGCATTGAGGCGGCAAGCGCAAGTCAGCGGCAAGCTCTGGCCACTTATGGGCGAGCGGCACTGGACGCCTATTTCGATATAGAGAGTGCGCTGAACACAATCAATATTCTGGATCAGCGCCGCATCTTTGTCGCGCAAAGCGCAGAGGCAGCCCGCGAGACATTAGCGCTAGCGGACATTCAATATAAAGAAGGCGCGATTGACCTGCTCGATGTTCTCACATTTCGCCAACGCAGTTTCCAAGCGGACCGCACACAGATTGCGCTGGACCGCCAAATCATCGAAGCGCGCATCGCTCTATATCTGGCCCTTGGCGGCGCGGAGATGAGCAGCGCTCCTTAAGCTTTCGTGACGGGGCCCTCCTAAGCATGGGCCGTGAGGTTGTCCCAGCTGAGGTCAAATTTCGCGAGATATTTTTTCAGCCTATCTGCATCGTTTTTAGATTTTCGAACTTCGCGAGACACGGCATAAAGCTTGCGCCCGGCATCGCTGAGAGTATCCGAATGACGGCAGACGGAAATAACATTGGCAAGGCCGGGGCGGTCAAAGGGGTCTATCTGCGCGATTTGCGCTTGTGATAAAACAGAGATTAAAAGCGCCTCGCTTGGGTCACCACTGGCCAGCCGCCAGCCCTTCTTGAGGCGCAATATTTCACGCTCCACGCTGGAGAGCTGAATTCTTGAGCCCTCCGCGAACGTGCAAAGCCGCGTCACCGAGGCGGCAAGATCACGGAAATTTGCGTTCCATTTCGCTTCGGATGAGAGCGCATATTTCAAGTAAGCCTCACGGGCTTCTTTATTGAAGGTCATTTTGCGGTTATTGCGGGAGCTAAACTTTGTCAGCTCGAAATTCAGATTGGGCTGAATATCCTCGCGGCGATCCTTCAGGCCGGGCAGGGTATAGCTCCACATATTGATGCGCGCGAGCAAGTCTTCGCGAAATGTCCCTGCGGCGACGAGTTCTGTAAGATCCGTGGTTGTGCCGGCGATAAGCTGAAAATCGCTTTGAACGTCTTGATCGCCGCCGACGGGATAAAAGCTCTGATCTTCTAAGGCGCGCAAAATCATGGCTTGTTCATCCAGTCCCAGCGCCTCTATTTCATCCAAGAAGATAAGCCCCTTATGCGCTGTGCGTAGCAGGCCCGCTCGGTCTTTAATAGCGCCAGCATAGGCCCCGCGTTTGTGCCCAAATAATGTGGACATCGCCGTATCGCCCCGAAGTGTGGCGCAATTAATTTCGACAAAGCCGCCTTCCATCTGGTGGCGGCGTTTTTTCAGCTCAAATATGCGGCGCGCCAGATGGGATTTACCTGCGCCCGTCGGCCCCGAAATAAGGACAGGGTTAGTTGTGCGAATGGCCACTTGCTCAATTTCGTCAATCATGGCGTTAAAGGCGGCATTGCGGGTCGGGATGCCTGATTTCAAAAATGAGGTGTCGCTTTCTCTTTCGATTTCAAAGCGCTCTGAAAGACGGTCATATTTAGACAGGTCCAAATCAATAACGGAGACTGATCCCGCTCCGCCCTTGTCTTTCTTGCGCGGCGGGGAGAGCTGCAGGATTTTGCCAGGCAGGTAACGCGCCTCATTTAAGAGGAACAGGCAAATCTGCGCGACATGTGTCCCCGTGGTGATGTGGAGCAAGTAGTCCTCCTGCTCCGTATCAAAGCGGTAAAGGTCCGTAAAATCGAACAGCGCTTCATAGACTTCTTCAAGGTCCCAAGGATTATCAATCTGCATTTCATTGATGATCACGCGGGTCTCAGGGGAGACCAACTCGATATCGGCCTTCACCTGCTCCGCGATTTTCATATATTTCGGATCGCAGAGAAGCTCAAAGCGGTGAATGACGAAATCATCCTGGCGACAGATATCAACGGTGGGCCGCCAGCGCTCCCATCGGCCCACGCCTTTTCCGTTATCAAGGTTGATTCCCAGAAATCCGATGGCGACATTCTTTTTCATGGTTATCATATAATATAAATTCTTATAAAAATATATAATAAAATGGACTTTAGCGCGCAATATTAATGCTGAAACTTGTCCATAAATGAAAAAATAACATATAAAATCAATTACTTATCATTTTTCTTCAAAAACTATTTTTCATCACGTCCATCCCTCTGCAGTTTCATCACTGTTGAAAGACGGAATTTAAGGCAAGCCAATAGGGGCCTGCGTTCAACAGTTTATCAAACGGCTGCCCTGTCAATCGGGGCAGGGCAGCCACCGAGAGAATGAAGACAAAGAGACTGGAGATGAAAATGGCGAATAAATCTATGTTTGCATCAGCGCGAGGTAAGTTGCTTCCTGCGGCGTCAATTTTGAACGCTGCCGGCGGAAAAGCCTTTGAGCTTAGCCCGCGCCAAAAATTGGCGCAGCTTGCAGTGACAGGATGCCTTAACGGAACATTCTAGCACGGCGCTGCATATTTTCGGGAGCAGTTTTAGTGGCTACTTCTTTTGGGTCTCGTCAATCCAGGTTCGAGTCCTGGGGGATCAGGCAAGATGCATCGGAAGCTCAAATGGATGAGCAGCGGCCTACGAAGCCGACGGTTGCAGGTTCGAGTCCTGCGCGGTGCGCCAAATATTCACGTGGGTCCCTAAGGGTAGGGGAGCTGCACTGTTAATGCGGTAGTTACAGGTTCGAGTCCTGTCACGTGAGCCAAATTTATAACGGGGTGTAGCTCAGTCCGGTCAGAGTTCTCGGTTTGGAGCCGAGATGTCTCAGGTTCAAATCCTGATGCCCCGACCAAATAATGGCCAAGCGGCCGAAAAAAGCGTTAGAAAGACGCGAGGAGAAAGAAAATGGAACATCAAACTGAACACGGTTACGATGTCATGGTACAAGAGGGCTCAGTGCCTGTTAAAATGTGGACGCGCGGTGTCCCTGTAGAGGATGGCGCGCGGCGTCAACTTTTGCGCGCGGCGCAGATGCCGTTTATCTTTAAGCATGTGGCCGTTATGCCAGATGTGCATATTGGTATTGGCGCGACGGTTGGCTCTGTTATTCCGACAAAGAATGCCATTATCCCTGCCGCTGTTGGCGTGGATATTGGCTGCGGGATGATGGCGTGCCGCACAAGCCTGACGGCGAATGATTTGCCAGATAGCCTTGGACATTTGCGCTCAGCGATTGAACGGGCTGTGCCGCATGGCCGGACTTCTGGTCGCCGCGGCCGCGATAAAGGGTCTTGGGGCGAAGCGCCAAAGACATCTGAGGCGGCTTGGGCTGGTTTGAAAGACCGTTTTGATGTCATTACAGGCAAGCATAAAGTTATTGCTCAATCGAATAACCTCAATCATTTGGGCACGCTCGGAACGGGTAACCACTTTATCGAGGTCTGTCTCGACCAAGAGGATCGTGTCTGGTTTATGCTTCACTCCGGCTCTCGGGGTGTCGGGAACCGCATTGGCCGCTACTTTATTGAGCTTGCCAAGAAAGACATGGAAAAATGGTTTATCAATATTCCGGATAAAGACTTGGCTTACTTCCCGGAAGGGACGGATCATTTCGATGATTACGTTGAATCCGTTGAGTGGGCGCAGGACTTCGCTTTTGCGAACCGGACTGTGATGATGCAAAATGTGATTGCCGCAGCTCGGGCTGTTTTACCGGTCCCGTTTGAGGCAGAAGTTGAGGCGGTCAATTGCCACCACAATTATGTCTCGCGTGAGAACCATTTTGGCGAGGATATCTTTGTCACGCGTAAGGGCGCTGTGCGTGCCCGCAAAGGTGATATGGGTATTATCCCAGGGTCTATGGGAACGCGGTCTTATATCGTGCGCGGTCTTGGTAATGAGGACTCATTCTGTTCATGCTCTCACGGGGCCGGGCGGGTGATGTCTCGCACAGAAGCCAAGAAACGTATTTCTATGGAAGAGCATCTTGAGGCCGTCAAAGACGTTGAATGCCGCAAAGACGCGGCTGTCCTCGACGAAACACCTGCGGCTTACAAGCCCATCGACAAAGTGATGGACGCCCAAAAAGATCTTGTCGAGATCATGCATACGCTCCGCCAAGTTGTGTGTGTAAAAGGGTGATACATAAAACGCTCTGGGAGAGCGTTTTATGTATCACGAAATAAAGACGGAGTTTTCGCCGTCTTGAAATGATGGAGGGGACTGTGAAACAAATTCTGTTTTGCTCTAAGTGTAATTTCAAGTTATCTGATACGGTGAATGTTTTGGACTCCAAGATATCAGATTACCCACATCCTAGAATGGGAGGGTGGGAAACCTCTGTCGCCGAGAAAGGGATTTGTTTCCATTCTAAAGTAGATATAATTGATGCCTCTAAGGCCTTTCAGGTTTTACGAGATGAAACTAATAAAAAACGTGGGCTACCTTTTTTAAAAAGAAAAGTACCAAGTTTTACCTTAGGCGAAATCGAAGAGGCCGTTAAAACTGCTGACATAAAAGCGGAATATATTTGCTTTTCTCATCTTAGATTTGCGCCTCAATATTGGCTAAGTATTGTAGATGTTATGTTTCACCTTGAGACGAAAGAGCATATTTCTTGGGGGTGGGAAGGAACAAACACGCCAAATGTGTTCTGCCCTAATTGCGACATTCCGGTGGGGACAGAAATTGCTTACACTGAAAACATTCCTGATACATTTATCCCAAATAACGAGACAACAAAATGGCAGAACGAGAAATCATAATTGACGGCAGTGAAGGTGAGGGCGGCGGACAGGTTCTGCGCACCTCTTTGTCTCTCTCGGCCATTACAGGCAAACCCGTGCGCATTGAAAATGTGCGCGGACGCCGTAAGAAGCCGGGGCTTAAGCGTCAGCATTTAACGGCGCTAAAGGCGGCAGCTAAAATCTGCGGCGCGCGTGTTGAGGGGGCCGAGCTAAATTCCCCTGAAATTAGCTTTCATCCCGGCGCGATTAAAGGCGGCGAGTATCATTTTTCTATTGGCTCTGCCGGGGCGACGAACCTTGTCGCGCAAACGATTTTGCCTATTTTGGCGCATGCGGATACCGTGTCAACGGCGACGATTACGGGCGGGACTCATAATCTTTGGGCGCCCACTTTTGATTTTCTGGATGAGGCGTTTTTGCCTCTGTTTCGCACTATGGGCGGACGCGCGTCAGTCGTATTGAACGCTTATGGCTTTAACCCTGCCGCGGGCGGGTCTGTGACGTTGAACGTGAAACCCACTGAGACCCCGCAGCGTTTTGAGCTGATGGATCGCGGCGCGCGGGTGAGCGAGCGTGTTGTGGCTGTGGTCGCAAATCTAAAGCACGATATTGCCAGCCGTGAACTTAAGACGATTTTGCGCGGGCTGAACCTTGCGCCTGAGCAAGGCGAAATCCTTCATGTCGAAGGTCCCGGTCCGGGCAATGTGGTGAGCTTGTTCTTGGAACATGAGCATGTCACCGAGGTCTTTACGGGCATTGGCGAATATGGCGTGCGCGCGGAAACATTAGCCAAAACGATTGTGACGAACGCACAAAAATACATCCAAGCCAAAAGCGCGGATGGGCTGAATAACACGGCTGTGAGAGAACACTTGGCCGATCAGCTTTTATTGCCGATGGCGCTCTTTAAGGGCGGGGTGTTTACGGCCATGGATATTACCGAACACACACGCACCAATATAGAGATTATTCGCCGGTTTTTGGATGTGGATATCAGGCTCACGCAAAAGGGACGTAAGTGCTGGACGGTTGAAGTTGAGGTCTAATATCACAGCGCGAAAATGCTGCGCAAATCTACAGAGCTAAAAGGGGTAATATACGCCTCGCTTACTTGTGGTTGCAGGCTGATATAGGGACTATCTTTCCTTGTGAAAATAATCTATGTTGTTAACAGAATGCTAATAATTAGCGTAAGTGATTCGCGTTCCGCGATCAATGTTAGGCTCGAATATGCAGCGAGTACTCTTAATAGACGACAGTGAATTTGACCGGCGGATGATGACCCGCGCCATGAAACGTGTCGACGGCACATTGCGATTTGTCGAGCTTGATAATGGCCGACATATTGTCAAAACTTTGCACTCAGTAAAACCCGACCTTGTCCTTCTGGATATTCGTATGCCGGGTTTTGGCGGCTTTGATGTTTTAGATATCATCAAGCAAGATGATGAGTTTAAAGCGTGTAATGTTGTTATGATATCTGGGTCACGCGCGGATGAAGATAAGCAAGCGGCTGAAACTAAAGGCGCAGCGGGATACTATACCAAACCCCACTCCCAAGCAGGGTATATTGAGATTGCTCAAGAGATTAGCCACAAATTTTTAGACCACGCCGCTTAAATTGCTGTGCTATTAGATTGAATTGCGCGCTTAATAGGCGTATCTTAATCATATGCTAAATATCTTACTCATTGATGATGACGAGGTCGAATTTCGGCTTATTCAGCGTATGCTCAATGACTGTTATGACGATCCATTTATGCTCAGATATGCCAATAATGTGGATAAAGGCATTGCAATTTTGAAGTCTCAAAAAATTGATATGATCTTGCTGGATGACAAATTGGGTAAAGGTAAAACGGCGGAGCAATCCGTACCAGCTCTACGCGCGGTGACCAAAGACATTCCCTTTATTGTTATTTCGAGCGCGATTGACGCCGCTTATTTGCAAGATAAGAAAATTCTAGACGTTTACGATATTGTCGATAAATATCATCTCAGGCAGCGAATTCGCGAAGGCCTGTTGTAATAATAAGCCCATTATAAAAATTTATCGTTGGCTTTTCATAGGGCTACATTTCGTCTATGGTTAACGGATATTAAGACTCATTAAGAGAATCATAAAGGGTGCCTTTACAGCGCCCGCGAGGATAGAGGGACATGGCAAAAAAATCTGACGTGTCCGGCTCTACGGCCAAAAAGACTCCGGCCCGCAAAAAAGTCGCTAAAAAAATAAAGCCTGTTCCTATGGTTGGCATCGGGGCATCAGCGGGCGGATTAGAGCCCTTTGAACAATTCTTTGATGCCATGCCGGTCAAATCTGGTATCGCTTTTGTGGTTATTCAGCATCTCTCACCAGACTTTGAGAGTATGATGGATGAGCTGCTCTCGCGCCACTCCTCTATGGATATTGAGCGGGTTGTGGATGATCTGCAAATAAAGCCCAATACGATTTATCTGAACCCTCCGCGCTCTCATATGATCGTTAAAGACGGACGGTTTAAGCTTACGGCCAATCCCGATCCGAAGAAGTTAAGCCTGCCTATCGACATCTTTTTTGAGTCCATGGCGCAGGAATATGGCCAATCCGCCATAGCCATTGTCCTCTCTGGGACAGGTAGTGACGGAACAAAAGGCGTGAAAGCTGTAAGGGAGTTTGAAGGCAAGGTTCTTGTCCAGTCTCCGGATAGCGCAAAATTTGACGGCATGCCGCGATCTGTCATTGAAAGCGGAAATTTCGATGCAATGGCCACGCCCAGTGAAATGCCTGACCTCATCAAACGGGTGAGGGGTGGTAAGTCCATTGATCAGTCCTATTCGGGCGAAATGAGCGATGATCCGGCAAAGCACATATTCTATCGATTGCGCGATAAGTTTGGAACGGATTTTGGCTATTACAAGGATGCGACTATTCGGCGGAGGTTTGAACGCCGCGCCACGCTTTGCGGCCTGGAGCTCGAAGCCTATGCCAAGCGCCTAGAAACAGATGCGGATGAACTTGACGCGCTTTATGCCGACCTGCTGATTGATGTTACATCCTTCTTTCGCGACATAAAGGCCTTCACAGCTGTTCGCAGGATTGCCATCGATAAGCTTGCCCAGAAAATGACCCATGACAATCAAATCAGGGTCTGGGTCGCGGGCTGTTCCAGCGGCGAGGAAGCGTATTCAATTGCGATTTCTTTTGCAGAATATGCGCGCGAGAATAATATCCCTTTGAATTTGAAAATTCTGGCGACAGATGTGCATCAGCGCTCTCTGGGCGCAGCGGCAGAAGGCATCTATCCGAAAAGCTCTCTAAAGGGCCTAGGCGAAGATCAAATTGCGAGATATTTTGAAAAAAGTATCGACTATTATCAAGTTAATCAGCGCATAAGGCGCTTGGTTGTTTTCAGTAAGCATAACCTGTTACGCGATCCGCCCTTTACACGCATAGACTTGGTCACCTGCCGCAATGTTTTGATTTATTTCAGAGAACAAGCGCAGCAGAAGACCTTGGCGTTTTTCCACTTTGCTTTGAAAATTGGCGGCTATCTCTTTCTTGGCTCCAGCGAAACTTTGGGACGCCTGGAGTCAGAATTTGAAATTTTGGACAGGCGCTGGAAAATCTATCAAAAATTGCGGGATGTGCGCCTGATAGAGGCGACGTCGCTCTTGCCGCGCGACAGCGCCAATCAAGCAAAGACAAATTTCGATGTGCCCTTCCTGACAGGACGGACAGGCACTTTGCAACGTTTCCAGCAAGCCCATGGCGACGCGCTGGAAGTCATGCTCAAGAAATTTGCGCCTCCGGGTTTTCTGCTCAACCGTAATGGCGAAGTGGCTCATGTCTTTGGCAATGCGGGTAAATTTGTCAAAATCGACGGCGGCGCATTTAGTAACCGCATCATCGATCTCGTAGATCCGGTTTTACGTTTGGCCATTACTGCCGGCCTTGAAAGGCTCATGACCGGCGAAAGGGCCATGTTCGAACGCAAGGTTATTATTGCCGGTGAGGGGGACGAACCCAGTCAGTCCGTTGTCGTGGGTTTATCGACGCTGTCTGAAATTGGCGGAGGGAATGGCCATTATTTGCTTACGCTCGTGTCCTCTTTATCAAAAACGGTTCCCTTTTCAGAAGACGTAAAGTTTCTGGATACGAGTGAAAGCTCACAAATCCTGCAAAGCCGCATACGCGATCTTGAGCGCGACCTAACGTCAACCGAGGAAAGCTTGCAATCTCTCGTCGAGGAGTTGCAGACCAGTAATGAAGAACTTCAGGCGACCAATGAAGAATTGATGGCCTCTAATGAAGAATTGCAATCCACAAATGAGGAACTGCATTCTGTCAATGAGGAACTTTATACGGTTAGCGCCGAGCATCAGCGCAAAATTGATGAATTGACAATTCTGACAGATGATATGAATCTGCTCTTGAGAGCGACAAATATTGGTATCATCTTCTTGGATGAGCGTCTTAATATTCGCCGCTTTACGCCGAGTGCAACTGAGGTCTTCAATTTGCTCGACCAAGATGCCGGGCGACCCTTTGCGCATACGACTTATAGGTTCACAGGCCTAAATTTGATGCAGCTGATTGACGATGTCAGAGATAACCAATCCGAAGTGATGAAAGAGATTTCGGTCGGGGCGAAGCATTACGTTTTACGTATCTTACCTTACACCGCCGCGGTGAAAAAGTTCAGCGGTGTTGTTATTACAGTTGTAGATGTCACAGCTATTAAAAATGCTGAACGAGAGCGCATTTCTCAGAAAGAGATATTTGAAACCGTCTTTAACGACTTAAATGAAGTCGTCATGCGCATGGATTTAAAAGAGAATAAGATCGTTATATGTAATGATGCCTTTGCGCGAAAGCATGGCACAACCCGTGAAAAAATCATTGGTAAAAGTTTAAGCTCTGTCATCGATAAAAAAATTGCGAAGCAAACCCTGATTGAGGTGTCAGGCAAGCCAGCTAATGAGATTATAAAGTCGAGGGTTACGCTAAAGGATAAAGATGGCCGCGATTCAATCATGTCGCGGACAATACGGATTATCGGGGATGCTTCGGGCAAGCCTGTCGCGGCTCAAATCACCGGACAAGATGTCACGGATGAAACGCGTTACACGCAAACGCTTGAGGAAATGATCGATATTGAACCGCTTTCTGGCGGTGATACAGAAAAAGCAATTGAGCTTATTCTCCAAAAAGGGTGCGAATATCTAGGCCTGAGCTTCGGCGTTCTGGGCAAAATCAATGAAGATCATATCATCATTGAAAACGCATTTAGCGAGGATAAGCGCTCTCCAGAAATTGGCCTTACAATTCCTAATAAGAATACAATTTTCCAATATTTGATGAAAGACGATTCTGTTTTCCATATCGATGGCCTCGGGACAAGTCATCTGCGTGAAGAGGATTGTTACAAAAATACCGGCATTGAAAGTTACATCGGCGTGCGTGTCGAAATGTTAAGCGAGTTTCATGGCGTGTTATCCTTCTCCGATGAAAAAGCCAGAGGACGAGAATTTTCAGATACCGAAAAAACAATTGTCCGCTTGCTAGGGCGTATGATTGGATGGCTGATTGAGAGGAAGGATCACTTTGAAAATCTTCTCGCGAGGCAATCAGAATTAGAAAACGTCAATGAGGGCCTTAACAGATTCACATATCTCGCCTCCCATGATCTACAAGAGCCTTTGCGGAAAATTCAGCAAAGCGGAGAATTACTAAAAGAAGATTTTGGGAATAATTTGGATGAAGATGGAAGCTACTTTCTAAAGATTATGACGGAATCCGCAGAACGTATGCGCTCATTGATTGATGATCTCTTGCTATATTCAACCTCCGCAAATGTTGAATTGGACAAACAGGATATCTCTTTCTCAAGCTTGGTTGATTCAGCTTTGGATGATGTGTCGCCATTGATCAAAGAATATAAGGCTGAGATTAAAGTCGGAAAATTACCTATTGTGGCTTGTGACAAGAAAGTTGTTAAGCAGGTCTTAGTCAATATTTTTGGAAATAGTCTCAAATATCGCAAAGAGGATGTGCTTCCTAATATAGAGGTGAAATCAAAACGAAAAAAAGAGACGACCGTCATTCGTTTTATTGACAATGGCATTGGCATGGACGTTGACGAGAACGTCAATATCTTCGAGCCCTTTGTCAGGCTACACGCCCGAAGCGAATATAAGGGCACAGGGATTGGCCTGGCCATTTGTAAGTCTGTTTGCGAACGTCATGGCTGGGATATCGGCTTTAAAAGTGAGGCGGGAAAAGGGACTGAAATATTTATTGAAATCCCGAATCGAGAAATTTCATAAAAACTTCCGCCGTTTAATATTTTTTTTACTATAATGACCTATGGTGCATCTGAGCTTGTTGACTTTAAACAAGAGATGAAAACGTGGGTGGTTGAGTGTTAGAAGTATCAAATCCTTTGCGGGTCGTCATGGTTGATGATGATCCAGATGATGTTTTTCTTACGAAAATAATCTGTAAACGATCATCTGTTCCCGTCAGTTTTACGGGACTTAATTCTGGCCGCGCTCTCTATAATCACATCAAGAATAAAGGCATTGGGTCCATTGATATAATTCTGTTGGACGTCAATATGCCGATTGAAAATGGATATGCTGTTCTGAAAAGACTACAGGCTTATCCAAACATTGATGACGTGACTGTCATCATGTTCTCAACATCTCGCCGTCCCCATGAAAAAGAACTCGCTATGGAGCTGGGCAGTAGCGGTTTTATTGAAAAGCCGTCCCGTGGCGATGACGTCTCTGAACTCGTGAATGTGTTATCAGCCTGTCGTCATGAGAAATTCCCTCTGGCCATCGCCGCAGAATAATTATTGAAGAATAAAGCGGATCGATTTGCCTACCAAGCACATTAAACCAAGATGACATCCGACCAAAAAGTAAAGTGGCCGCAGAATAACTGCGACCCCAAATTTAATCTAACATTTAAGACAGTGTCCGAGCAGGACCTAAAGCCGTGTAATTATATAAAGGCTTTAGAGGCTGCGCGCTCGGTCACGTGAGCAGGCTGCTCATTACTGCGCATGTTCCAGTAAAGAATAGTTTTCTTCATGAACATTTTTTCCATATCGCCGTAATCGCCATCTGCTATTCCCACGCGCATCATCGCTGTTGCGACATCAAGTTTGAACGGAAATGATCTGATCTGTTTGAATATAGCGAGTAACTCGCTGTCATATTCCAAGCCGTTTACAACAGCTTTCAGCTCATCAATATTATAGATGAACCAATCTTTCAGCATTTTTCTTGTCATCACCAATGTTGGGTCCACAACCACTCTGAGTTCCATCATTGCATCTTGAAATGCATCAACGTCCTCTTTAACCAGCTTGCCATTGGCAACAGCCATCAGGCCCACAAGCTTTAAGAGCGAGCGCCATTCGCCTGCGCCAATGGCAGGTTTCCGGTTGGTATTTTGAGTAATTTCGATAGTCATAATCGATCTTCCCGGTGAAAATTAAATTCGCGCCCCGGATTCAATTACCTATTATATAGCAGAGCTCTCTTAAGAAAACGTAAAGAATAGGTTAATGGCTTTACAAAGATGATATTTTCGTTCCTGAACGGGCGTTTCCCATTTTGGGGCAGTCAAACTTGCATGTTTATGGGCATTTATGGGCATTTTAAGGAGCTGTTAATTATGAAATAGTTAATGCCTTTTAACGAAGGTTAAAATCTTTATAAAATGCATAAAAACCCCACTGATATGGGGATAAATTGTGGATATTAACTCATTTCAGGCGTGTATTTTAAGACAATTAAACGGGCTTTGGCCTCACAAAACCCCGTTTAACCCGGCATTCTATTCATTAACGGCTCTGTATAGGAAAGATGACGCAAATTCACGATGTAGTGAGCGCCGCATTTGGAGACCCAAATAATGACATTGAACTTAATCGCACTCGGAGATCTTATACTAAGTGAAAAGGTTTCCTTTTTTAAAAAAACGCCGAAGCAAAATTTTACTCAGATTAAGAACAGCATTGCGAGTGAAGGCTTGTTTAATCCGCTCATCGTCACCCCCTATAAGGGCAAGTATCTTGTCTTGGACGGGAAGAAACGTCTCCTCGCCTTAAGAAAGCTTGCGAGGTCATCCAACTTTCAACGCGCCCTTCATAAAATTCCTTGCCTTATTGATGTGCCGGAGTCTGCGAAACCAAAAATGGATCACCCGATATTGATAAGTCAGCCCGAACTTGCACATAAAGTACTCACTGCGCTGGGCGAGGGCGCAACGCCAGTTATGGTGTCGCAACGCTTTGAATGCGCGATGCCAATTGTTGAAGACATCATGATGCTGCCATATCTAAATTCAGAAATTCTGATGCATTTTAATAATGGTACGATTACCCTGCAGCAAGCTGCAGCCTTCGCAACAATAGAAAATAAGAAGGCGCAATTGACGCTCTTAATGGAACTTGGCCCTTTTGTCTCCAAATCCGAAATTGTGAGCGCCATTAGATCTGGTGAAGTTGTGCTCGACCTTCCAAACGGCGAAGTCATCATCCTGCCAAGTCGCCGCGCGGCAACTCAAACTCCAATATATGGTAACCTGAAACTCTCTAAATGCCATGAACGCTTAGCTGCTTGATAATTCCCTTTCCCGTCAAGACAGTTCGCCAAAGGTGTTCATAATTCTCCATTAAGAAGAGATAACAGGTTTTCATAAGGCCAGAGTATGCTCCCCGCTGCTCTGGCCTTTTTATGCGCGTCTTAGACCCACAGGTTTGCCGCCGCACATCAAAACCATGTCACAACAGACCTCTATAATGTTGTCGCCGCGCATTATACTTGCCATAAAGTCTACTCACCTCAAGAGGATGACAAGGTAAAATGACCAGCCAACGACAAAAAGGGACGATAACGATAAATGATATCGCCCGCATGGCAGGCGTATCCAAAAAAACGGTGTCCCGCGTCATCAATGACATTCCTTCCGTCAATAAAGACACCCGGCGACAAATTCAAAAAATTATTAAAGACACTGGATTTATCCCCAACCCTCAAGCGCAAGCCTTGGCCCTTCGGCGCTCTTTTTTAATTGGACTAGTTTATGATAATCCCAGTCCGCAATATATCGCGAATATACAGCGCGGGATATTAAGCGCGCTACAAGGCACGCGCTATCAGCTGGTCTTGCGTCCTTGCCAACGGGACGACCCTGACTGTCACGACCAGATATTATCTTTTGTGACACAGCATAATCCTTTCGGGCTTATTTTTGTGCCCTCTATTTCCGAAGACTTGGCCCTGTCGAAAAAACTCAAAGCGCTGAACTGCCACTTTGTCCGCATTGCCTCCGTTGATCTCAAAGATCCGAAGCATCAGATAAAGACAGCCGATGCGCAGGGGGCAAAATTTGCAGCGCACCACCTTGCCCAGCTTGGCCATAAAAACATTGCGCATATTCACGGGCCGGAGCTTTTTAAATCTACCCATGAGCGCCGCGCAGGGTTTAAGGCTGGACTGGCAGAATTTGGACTTGCCTTAAAACCAGAATTAACATTAGAGGGCGCCTATACTTATGAGTCTGGCGTGACATGCGCGGCGCAACTTCTGCTCATGAAAGAGCGCCCGACGGCGATTTTTACAGGTAATGATGAAATGGCCGTGGGCGTTTATTTTGCCGCCCGAAAGGCGGGCCTGCGCATCCCTGAAGATTTATCTGTTGTCGGTTATGATGATACGCCGATTGTCTCGCGCCTGTCCCCGCCCATGACCTCCGTGCATTCCCCCATCCGCGATGTTGGGCGAGATATTGCTAATTTGCTGATTGAGTCCGACAAGGCGAAGGAGAATGAACAGGTGCCTGAGCTTAAAACCATAAATTTAGATCTCATCATCCGTGAGTCCACGGCAATTGCGCCACATGTTTAAACGTCGTATATCCACATATCATTCTTTCGATAAGACTGGACGCCTATTATGACACCGGTTACCATAACTTAAAAGTCACCCCTCAGGAGTACGAAATGAAAATAGCCCTTATCATGGAAAACAGTCAGGCCGCCAAAAGCGAGACTGTACACAAAGCCCTCAAATCAGTTGCAGAACCGGCCGGTCACACTGTTTCACATTACGGAATGTATGCTGCTGATGATGACGCCCAACTTACCTATGTCATGAATGGTCTGCTTGCTGGCCTTCTTATCAACTCTGGTGCAGCTGACTTCGTTGTTTCAGGGTGCGGTACAGGCATGGGGGCAATGCTTGCGCTTAACACCATGCCAAATGTTGTTTGCGGTCTGGTTATTGACCCAACAGATGCGTTTCTTTTTGGCCAAATAAATGATGGCAATGCCATTTCAATGCCATACGCTAAAGGGTTTGGCTGGGCCGCAGAACTTAATTTGCAGGATTGCTACCGTAAACTTTTTGAAGTTGAACGCGGTGTTGGCTATCCCAAGGAGCGCGCAGAAATTATGGCGAAAAACCGTAATATTTTCAGTGATATGAAGGCCGCCGCGACAAAAGATATGTTGACCGTTCTGAAATCAGTCGATCAATCTTTACTTAAGTCTGCAATCGCCGGCAAAAATTTCGAAGAGCTTTTCTTTGCCAATGCCACGGATGATGCGCTCATCTCCCATGTGAAAGATTTGTTAGCGTCCTAATCTCAAAGGCGTATTTCATTATTAGTCTATACCTCACTTTCAGGACAGGAGCACGTCATGCAAAAGGCCGACTTTAATCTTTCAGGGAAAGCCGCTCTTGTCACAGGGGCTAACACCGGCCTTGGACAAGGTATGGCTATCGCGCTCGCAAAAGCGGGCGCGGATATATGCCTCATCGGACGTTCAGAGCCGCGTGAAACCTTGGCGCGATTGGCCGAAACAGGTGTTAAAACACATTCTATCCTGACCGATCTCGGCAGTGCAGATAACGTTTCAGATATCATCGACGAAGCGGTCGCAACATTGGGCCGCGCGGATATCCTTGTAAATAATGCTGGCATTATCAAACGCAATGAAGCCATCGATTTCACGGCTGATGAGTGGGACTCCGTCATGAATGTCAATTTGCGCACTTTATTCTTTTTGTCTCAGGCTTTCGCGAAACATGCTGTGTCTGAAAAGCAATCGGGTAAGATTATCAATATCGCGTCCATGCTGACATTCCAAGGCGGTATTCGCGTGCCGTCCTATACAGCGTCCAAAAGCGCTGTGGGCGGTCTGACCAAAGCTTTGGCCAATGAATGGGCCAAACATGGGATTAATGTGAACGCCATTGCGCCGGGCTATTTTGCTACCAATAACACTGCCGCGCTTCAGGCGGATGAGCAGCGCAATAAAGAAATATTGGGACGTATTCCGTCCGGGCGTTGGGGGCATCCTGACGATATGGGCGGCGCTGTTGTCTTCCTTGCCTCTGCAGCCTCGGATTATGTCCAAGGCATCACTCTGCCGGTCGATGGGGGCTGGTTGTCAAGATAGGGCGGTCCATAGAGGCGGCGCTACTGAATGATTTGCGCAAGGTAAAGACTTAGCCTATGGATGATTTTATGACCAAAGCTGCACGCCTGAAATCCTCCCTCTTCAAAGCTGATGTTGGCCGCCGCCAAATCCTCGCAGGCAGCGCGGCTCTGCTCGCCACAGGCTGCGGTAATTCATCAGGGTCCAGCAGTCGCAGGCTCTATACCGCTGAATCACAGCCAAAAGGCTACCCGTCTGCTGATGCTATTCAGGCGATGGGAGATTACTTACACGAAAAAACATCAGGCCGCCTCGGCGTTAAACTTTATCCTGGCGGGCAATTAGGGTCCGAAGGCAGCACGCTAGAAATCGCTATGTTTGGCGGTCTGGACATGACCCGCACATTCAGTGCTGCGCTAAATAATATTGCGCCGCTGACAAAGCTCTTTAGCCTACCCTTCCTCTTTCGCTCAGCCGCGCATCAACGCCGCGTCATTGATGGTGAGGTAGGTGAGGTGATTATGAAATCTTTAGAACCGTTCAATTTACGCGGTGTCGCGATTTACGACACTGGCGGACGCGGGTTCTATACAACAGGACGCCCGATAAAACACCCTTCCGATCTTGACGGTATGAAAATTCGCGTGCCCAATTCTGATATTTTTCTAGAGACCGTCAGGGCGCTGGGCGCGAACCCAACACCGATGAATTATAGCGAAGTCTATCAAGGGCTTGTACAGAAAGTTATTGATGGCGCTGAGAATAACTGGCCAGCTTATATTTCTTCGCGGCATTATGAAGTTGCGAATTATTTTTCAGAAACCGGTCATTTCAGGACGCCTGATATGCTGATCATGAGCCTGCGAAGTTGGAGGAGTTTCTCTGCCGAAGACCAAGCGCTCATTAAAGAAGCGGCTCGCCATTCTGTCAGCGTGATGCGCAGCTTGTGGGATGCAAAGGTTGAAGAGTCCAAACAGACATTGCTCGATAGTGGCGGTAAGATTTTTTCCGACATTGACACAGGGCCCTTCAGAGCGCTCATGGCGCCTGTCTACGAGAAATTTGTAACAGCTGAGCTGGAGCCTTACATGGCGAAAATTGACAAAGTCGCGGAGACAGGATGATGAAACCCTTTCTTGATTTTCTTGGCCGCCTCTGTCTTTTAATCAGCTCTGTCTGTCTCGTCGCGATGACAGCCATCATTTCCTATCAGGTTATTGCCAGATACTTTTTTAACAATAGTCCCGCTTGGTCAGAGCGTTTGGCGCTTGTCCTGCTTGGCTATTTGGTTTTCTTTGGGGCGGCTCTGGGGGTTCACGAGCGCTTCCACATTCGCATTGATGCCCTGCGCGACGTCTTTCCAAAATCTATCCGCAAAGGCATTGACATCTTTGCTAATCTCGCTGTGGCGATTGCTGGGCTAGTGATGGTCGTTGCGGGTTGGACGCTCACCACCACACTTTGGCCCTTTGATATTCCATCGCTTGGAATTCCGCGCGGGCTTGCCTTATTGCCTTTGCCGATCGCTGGCGGTCTTATCTCTCTCTTTGCTTTGGCACAGCTTTACGAAGACGCCGTGTCTAAGCAAAGCGTGCAGCAAACCGGGCAAGCAGGAAAGGTAGAGTAAGATGGAACTGATTGTACTTTTATTAGGACTGCTCGGGCTTCTCGCTATTCGCGTCCCCGTCGCCTTTGCGCTTTTAATTTCATCGATGTTTGTCTTTGCTATTCTTGGACTAAACCCACTTGTGGCTGTGCAGCGCCTCTCAGCTGGTATTGACGTTTTTACTCTTATGGCCATCCCGTTCTTTGTTTTTGCGGGCGATTTGATGACACAGACAGGGATTGCCGCGCGGCTTATTAAAGTCGCGGAAGGCATGTTCGGGCGCGTGCGCGGCGGTTTGGGCCACGTCAATGTCGGCGCGTCCATGATGTTTGGCGCTGTGTCTGGCTCCGCCATTGCCAGTGTCTCAGCGATCGGCAGCACCATGATTCCGATTATGGAAGAAAAAGGCTATGACCGAGACTTCTCGGTTAATGTGACCTCATCAGCCGCCGTGCTTGGGCTTATTATACCGCCCAGCCATAATATGATTATTTATTCTGCCGCTGCGGCCGTCTCAATTTCTATCGGAGACTTGTTCGTAGCCGGTATCCTGCCAGGTCTCTTATGCGGTCTGGCGCTCATGGCCACGGTCTCAATCATTGCCCGCCGCAAAGGGTATCCGAAAGGTATATTCCCCGGTTTTCGTGCCCTCGCGAAATCAGCCCTTATCGCTCTTCCCGGATTGATGACCGCGATTATTATTGTAGTCGGTATCCTTGGCGGCGTGTTTACGCCGACTGAGAGTTCCGCAGTCGCTATTGTTTATACACTCGTCATTGGCGTGTTTGTTTACCGCTCTTTGGGCCTCAAAGAGTTCAAAGCGGCCGTGGTAAATTCCACTAAAACAACGGCGATGATTATGCTTATCATTGGCTCCGCGGCGGCCTTTGGCTGGCTCTTAGCTCTGCTCGAAGCCCCAACCATGATGTCAGATCTCATCCTCGGCGCAACAGATTCGCCAATTCTCATTTTGCTAATGGTGCTAGGCTGCCTCCTTCTTCTCGGCACATTTATGGATATGGCGCCTTTGATTATTATCGTCACGCCTATCTTCTTACCTGTTGTTCAAACCATTGGCATCGACCCTGTCCACTTTGGGATTATCATGATGCTCGCGCTAGGTATTGGAACGATTACGCCGCCCGTAGGCACGGTGCTCTTTGTCGGGGCGGCTGTGGGTAAGATAAGGGTCGAGGACACTGTTAAAACGATGTGGCCTTTCTATCTGGCCCTCATCATCTGTCTCTTAGTCATCACCTATGTTCCGGCTATATCTCTGCTACTTGTGGGGTAGTTCGCTTTACGGATTTTTACGCTGGCCTAATTGATAGCTGTAAAGCGATGGCACTTGGCTGACAGTCTCGTTTAGGGAATCGATATACGGGGCAGGGCGGTAATCCAGATCAAAGGTCCGGTTACCAGACAGGCCAACAATCCGCGCTTCTGGGCCTTCTGCGGTTGCTTTTAAATAGACGGTTTCGCCCGGCAATGCGCCGTCTTCGACAATGACGTTTAAATTCCAGCTTGTGTTATACATACCGTGGCCGGGCTGCCAGTACCCTGCGCCGCTACCGTCAAATAGCGCATATTCCGCTTTCCCGTCTTTACGGGTGGGATGGATATGCAAGGTCACATTATCGAATAGGTTTTGGTGGTTAGCGCCTGCATGTTGATCTAGCACAGCGGCGCTAAAGACTTCGGAGTCTTTGTAAACGCATCGCGTGGATTGCGTATTAAAGGTGAAAGAATGGATGACAGGATTATAGACCTGCACCCGCTCGGCCAGAACATTGTGAACATTGCCCATATGCACCGCGTAATGGGCGGGTCTGTCGCCCGCAGATTTAATATCGCGCAGAGTCAGATTGGCGCTGTCATAACTGAGGATACCGCTATCAGCATTTGTGAAGGTCACATCCCGTATCCAGCTATCCGCCGCGCCTGTCATGTAAATGGCGTTATAGCCTTGCTCATTATGATGCCCGTAATAAGGCGATTGCGGAAACTCAAAATGAAGACCCTCAATGCCGATATTTTCAAGCGCGTCCCAAGCCGCAATATCTGCGGGCAAGTTGTCATTGACATCATGCAGCAGACTATCCGCTAGAGTGATGACATTACCGTCTATTGATCTAATCAATGTGCGCTGGCGGACTGTGGGGCGGTTGGGAAACGTCCAATGGTGAGAGCCGACATCCTTACCCGTATAGCCGTAAATCGAGGATATCAGCGCGCCGTCTTCGCCTTGCTTATTATACCAAAGAAGCTGTATGCGCTGTCCTGCTTTCAGCTCTGCCGCATCTTCAACTGTAAGAGTTGTTTCGCCGCGCTGGCCATTTGTCCCAATAGTGAGGGCAGGTTCAGGCTTATCAAATTTTTCCATATAGGGCGCAGGGCGAGACCCCTTTTTGCCCACCCAAATAAAACCGCCCGTCCATGAATATTCTGAAAACAGGACATCCAGATTTTTCTTCGGCTCTCTTTGGCGTTTATCATATTTTACAAGATATTCTCTAAGCTCATCCAGCTTACCATTATCGCCAATCATCTTAAGCGGCCTTGGGAAATGGAGCGTCGTGCCTGCCGCGCCGCGGCCCGCGCCTTGAAACACGATATCCCCGCGATCAATATTTATTATCTCGCTGATCATGAATTTACCCGCTGGAAAGCGGACAATAACAGACCCCGATGTTTTTCGGGCCGCCTCCATGGCGTCTAAAATCGCGGTTGAATCATCGATTCCGTCATCAGGCTCGGCCCCAAAATCTGTGACCAAAATCACCTTGCCTTTTTCTTGAGGGATTGGGGTCAATCCAAAGCCATAGCCCGCATAAGAAAAGTCAGGCAAGAATAGGCCGTCCTGCCCAGAAGAGCTTGTCAAAATTTCTGGTAAGTTAGGACGCGTATATTGGGTCTCCAAACTGTCTTGCGCGTCAGCACAAGAGGACATCATCATCACAGAGCCCGCGATGGCCAAATGATGCAACCTAACAAACCGAACCATATCTTTCCCTTGTCTCAGACATCGAGGTCTGAATTATTTATTTTATATTTGTCCGTCTATGCGCATCCGTCAAGAAAATTAACGATGGCGCGTTTAATGCCCTTGGCTTGAATATCTTTGGCGTGCCTCGTGACAGACGCCATAAAAACTGCATCGCTGAAAAAGGTGAATTGTTCAGCATTAGCGATGGTGAGATATGACGATATAATCTGTTCTAAATTCTCCGTATCGACTTGCGCGAACACGCTCTTTTTCGGATCGTTTAGAACACCTTTTTCCAGAGCCGATTGAATAAATATAACCCAGGCGGCCACACAAAATTCGAAATAGGACGTGTCTGTCTTATTCGCCAAAGCTTGGTCAATGGTCGGGAACCAGCGCTGCTGAATTTTCTGCGAGCTATCGGTCCCGACTTGCAAATTCGCGTAAGGCAGATTGCCATTTTGAAACCGCCCAAACACATCTTGAATATAGCCGTCCCCGTCATAGCCTGTCGGCACAGCGGCATTGGGCAGCACGTTTTGATACAGGGCTTGGCGCATAAATTTAAGCAGATTGGGCCGCGCCAGAGACTCGTGCACATATTTGTCGCCGCTGAGATATCCCAAGGTTGAGGCGATAGTGTGGGCGCAATTCAGATAGCGCAATTTCATACGCTCAAAGGGCGCGATGTCGCCGACAAAGTCAGCACCGACTTTATCAAAGTCTGGCCGCTCTCCAGCGAAATTATCTTCAATAATCCATTGGCTAAATGGTTCGGCGGAAACGGGAGATGCGTCTTCCTGCCCCGTATCTTTAAACACCGCCTCGCGCAAAGCGTCATCCGTTGCAGGACTGACGCGGTCCACCATGGAGGAGATGAAACTCACATTATCCTCGGCCCACGCCAAGGCGTCAGGGTCATGTAATGTCAATAAATGCTCCACGCCGGATTTTAATATCTCCCCGCCCGCCGAAATATTATCGCAACACATAATGGTCAGCTTTGAAGTCGCTTCTTGCTGGGAACGTAAAATAATCCCGCGCGCCAAAAAACCGTAAATTGATGTGGGATTATCCAGCGACGCCGCCTCGGCCTTCAAGCTCGGATGCTCAAAATCAACCGCGCCCGAGGCGAGGCTGTAACCCTTTTCCGTAATTGTCGTGCTGACTAATTGCGTGGCGGATTGGGCGAGCAAATCTATCACGGCTTGCGGCTCTTGCGGGGCGACGAGCACACCCTTAATCGCCCCGATGACGCGGTAACTCGTCGTCTCGCCTAATATGGCGAGCGCGTAGAGGTAATCCTGCGGCGCTAATAAATCGCGCATAGAGGCCGAGCGTAAAGACACGCCCGTAATGCCCCATCGCATGTCGCCGCGCTCCAGCAAATCTTCGACATAGACCGCTTGGTGGGCGCGGTGAAAATTCCCAATGCCGAAATGCACAATACCCGTGCCGACAGCCTCGCGGTCATAGCTATAGCTCTGAATATTGCCCGGTAAATTTTGAGCTGATAAGCGGGTCATGATGTTTTTCCGTCATATAATTCATTGACGGAAAGCACATCCCAACACGCCCCCATCGTGTGATAATCCGTCTTCCCATTAGGCGATTTTTTATTATCCATCGGCGTGCCGTCGCGATGGCGTCCGCGAAACCACGCCCCGTGGGTATGGTCAATCATATGTTCCCAGCTCCATTGCCAGATGCGGTTATAATCGGCCAAATATTTTTCGTCACCTGTTGCGCGGTAGAGCCGCCATGCTGCGGCAAAGCTTTCGGACTGCACCCAGAAATATTTCTCGCTTGCGCAAAAGCTACCATCCGGCGCAACGCCGTAAACAATGCCGCCATGCTCTTTATCCCATCCCGTCTCCAGAGCCGCGTCAAAAAGCGACTTGGCTTTGGGCAGCCATTTTTTATTCGGGCGCTGACTGTCGAGTATCAGCAGCAATTTGGCCCATTCAGTTTGATGGCCGGGTTGAAAGCCCCAAGGCTTGTAACGGTCATTTGGAAAATCGATATTATATTCCATATCGACATTCCAATCGAGATCGTAATGCTCCCATATCTTTCCGCCGGATTGCGCCGCAAGGTCAAAGGCAAAGCGGTTTGCGAGCTGCTCGGCACGGTTTAAAAACTTAACATCACCGGTCGCTTGCCACGCTTCGAGCAGCGCTTCGCACATATGCATATTGGCGTTTTGGCCCCGATAAGGCGACAGAGTTTTCAGGCTCGCATCCCGCTCATCAGCATAGGCCCCGCCCGCTTCGTCCCAGAAATGGGTTTCCATAAACTCGAAGACATTATCGACCGTTGAGCGCGCCGAGGAAATGCCCGCGCGCAAACAACTCGCCGCCGCCAAAAGCACAAAGGCATGCCCATAAGCCATGACGCGGCTATCGGTGACGACGCCATTTTCAAGCAGCCACGCATAGTGACCATTCTCTTGCTTATGCGCGGTGTTGAGAAAATTCAGCCCCCGCTCCGCCCACTGTAAATGCTTAGGGTCATCATGAAACCGAGAGGCCGTGGCGTAGTTAAGAACGTATCTCGCAGAGCCCACAAGATAACGAGCGTCAGGATCAAACGAGGTGCCGTCATCTAAAAAACACCCCCGAAACCCGCCATCCGGCGCGAGCACGCGCGGCGCATAAAAGGCCAGCGTGGACTGTATATGCCGCTCTAAAAATTTAGGGCTAGTAAAATCGGGAGTGTCGGGAGTGGTCATGCCTTTGCATAGCGCTGTTTCATCAGAATTTGTAGATTTTCTTAAGCCGCCATTATGGGCGTTTTATGAGGCCTATCATTGGCTATAGAATGACTGTCATATATATGAGATCGCCTCGCTTATTATGCATAAATAAACATATCGTCACTTGGCGGGGCGGGTTTGATTGTTTATGTAAGGCTGGAAAATTTGGAGACTCACCTCATGAGACTTAAGACTTTAATGCTAGTGACAGCTTGCGGCGCGATGGGATTATCGGCCTGCGGGACGACATCCAAGGCTTTGGGCCTGACGAAAAATGCGCCCAATGAATTTAACATTCTGACCAAAGCGCCGCTTGTGGTGCCGCCGGAATATAATCTGCGCCCTCCGCAAGTCGGGACCAGTTCGGCGGAGAATAATTACAGCCAGAAATCAGCCCGCGAAGCCCTTATCGGCGATGTCGACGCCGCTGAGCCGACACGCGGCGAAGTCGTGCTAATGTCCAAAGCGGGCGTTGGCCGTGCGAACCAAGAAATCCGTCTCGAGATTGACGGGGTGAACTCTGTTGAGCGTAAATCCAAGAGCTTCTCTGATCAGGTTTTATTCTGGAGAAATGGCAAAGTTATCATGCCTGACGGTTCCCCAATGGATCCCGAAATTGAAGCCAGACGAATGGAGTCGATGAACTCTGCAACAGGCGGCGGCGATGTCGAAATTACCAAACGTCCAAGCGGGCCAAAACTGCCTGGCTTGTAGTCCACAGACCATATGATTGAATTTCTAGCCTAATCGCTTTTCGGCGGTTAGGCTTTTTTGTGACTTCAAATACCATATCGATTCGCCGGCTTCCGGCGCAGACCGTCAACCGCATCGCGGCGGGTGAGGTTGTGGAGCGTCCGGCCAGCGTGATTAAAGAACTTGTCGAGAACGCGATTGATGCCGGCGCGACCCAAGTCGATATCCGCTATGAGGATGGTGGCCGCGCGGTGATTACCATTACCGATGACGGCAAGGGGATGAGCCGAGAGGAGCTCCCCATCGCAATAGAGCGCCATGCCACCTCCAAGCTCTCGCCGAATGAGGCGGGGGAATGGGACCTGCTCAATATTCATTCCATGGGATTTCGCGGCGAGGCGCTACCGTCTATCGGCTCCATCGCGCGGCTGACGATAACCTCGCAAAGCGAGAGCGATGATAGCGCCTGGGAGATTGCCGTGGAAGGCGGAGCTGAGCAAGCCCCCAAGCCTGCGCCGCGTTTTGGGATGCATGGCACGCGGGTCGATGTGCGCGATTTATTCTACGCCACGCCCGCCCGCCTGAAATTTCTTAAATCAGAACGCAGCGAGAGCCTCGCCATCTCCGATATTGTCAAACGCCTCGCTATGGCCAATCCTGCCGTGGGGATGACGCTATCTAACGGCACGCGCACGACGCTGAAAGTCGCGCGGCAAGGTGATGACCAAGAGGGCCGCCTGGCACGGCTCGCCTCTATCCTCGGCGCGGATTTTGGTCAAAACGCGATTGAGATTGATAAGGAACGCGAAGGTATCCGCCTGACGGGATTTGCAGGGCTGCCGACCTATTCACGCGGCAATAGCCAGCATCAGTTCCTCTTCGTTAATGGACGGCCTGTGCGCGATAAGCTGCTCCACGGGGCGCTGCGCGGGGCCTATCAGGATTTCCTCGCGCGGGATCGCCATCCTGTGGTCGCGCTCTATATCGACCTGCCCAGCGACCATGTCGATGTAAATGTTCACCCCGCCAAGACCGAAGTGCGCTTTCGCAATCCGGGGCTGGTGAGGGGGCTTATCGTCTCGGCCATTCGTCATGCATTGGCGGCGGCGGGTCACCGCGCAAGCACTACTGTGTCCGATTATGCGCTTGGTAAGATACAGGCTGAACAGCCGCAATATGCCTTTCAGCAAAATTATAATCGCCCCTATTCCGGCGGACCTGCGCCCTACAGGCATGACCCCGCCCTACAGCCGCTCGTCGATGGGATGACGGTCAATGATTATGGTTTTTCAGCCAAAGTCGAGGAAATGGGTGAGGGATATCAGGCGGAGGGATACGTCCCCGACGCCCAACAAAAAGATTTTTCCGCTAACCCTCTCGGCGCGGCGCGCGCGCAGCTTCACGAAACCTATGTCGTCGCCCAGACCCAAGACGGCATTGTCATCGTCGATCAACATGCCGCTCATGAACGGCTTGTCTATGAACGGATGAAAATGGCGATGGCGGGCAAGGGGGTTGAGCGGCAGGCACTGCTCATTCCTGACATTGTAGATTTGGGCGAAACAGATGCCGCCCGTGTGCTAGCCCGCGCAGATGAACTCGCGGAAATGGGATTAGTGGTGGAACCCTTTGGCACAGGCGCGGTCGCCGTGCGCGAGACGCCTGCGCTTTTAGGGGAGATGAATATCCAAAGCCTGCTACGCGACCTCGCCGACGATATCTCCGAATATGACGAAGCTTTGTCCCTTAAAGAAAAGTTTGAACATGTCTGCGGGACTATGGCGTGCCACGGGAGCGTAAGGGCAGGGCGCAGGCTCAACGGCGCAGAAATGAACGCGCTGTTACGGGACATGGAAGCCACGCCGCATTCAGGGCAATGCAATCACGGCCGCCCGACCTATGTGGAGCTAAAGCTCGCCGATATTGAGCGGCTATTTGGGCGGCGTTAGTTGAGTTCTTATATTATTCCTCTAATGTTCATCTTATATTCTTTTTGCTTGATTTGACCAAATTCTGGCCCTAATAGCCTTATGTAGTATATAAGCACCCAACTTCGACAAGATATAGTGGCATGAGAGTTTCATATTATATAAAAAGGCGTCAGGCGTCATACACTTTACCGTCGGTATTAACCGCGTGTGAAATTGGTCTCCCATTAAACACATTCATTAGTTTGAACTTCCGACATTTGGGTATCGATGAGACAGAAGCGTCAAAACTAAATGGTAAACTGAAGAATTGGGCTTACACTTGGCTAAAGCGGCCAAAAAAGGGCTCACGTTACAAGTCCACACCATTAACGCTCATGTGGGTAGTTGAGAACTCGGGTGATGTTGGTGTTCACTGGGCTATACATTTACCAAGGGGGGCCAAAAAACGATTTGTAGAACAGCTGAAATCGAAGATTGAACACCTTTATCCAAATCAGGTTAATACAAAAACTATTAAGGTGAAGCGAATCTATAACATGCTGGGTCTCAGAAAATATTTCTTAAAGGGCATGGACGACTCCGTTGGGAAGCTTTTCCGTGTCAGAACATCGCCCCAGGGTCCAGTTTTTGGAAAGCGGTTTGGTGTATCCCAAAATATTGGGCCATCAGCTATTGAGTCACTAAATATTAAAAAACGGCGTTCAGCCTTGTTAGCTAAACACTTTCCGACGGCGCAAATAAGTTAATTTTTAGGTACAAGTTGATTTGAGGCAGTTTTTACTCTTGCTGCTTTCCCCACTACCCCTTCTGATAAACCCGCACATAGTCCACTTCCATCATCGCGGGGAACGCATCTTTATCCATGCCTTTTCGCCCGCCCCATGTACCGCCAACGGCGATGTTCATGATGAGGTGATGGGGGCGGTCAAAGGGCCAGCTGCTGTCGCCTTGACCGTCATTCTCATAGCGAAAATAGGGGCGACCATTGAGCGCGACTTCGATCACTTCGGGCGTCCATAAAAGGCTATGTGTGTGAAAGGCTTTGCAGGCGGTATTGACCGTTAGTTTTTCGCCCACTTCTGTCTTATTCATATGGTTATAGTCTTTGGTGTGTATCGTGGCATGAAAGGTTTTGGGCAGGTGACCTACATATTCCATAATATCAATTTCCCCGCTATCAGGCCATTCTCCTGGCTCTTCGGGCAGGGTCCAAATGGCGGGCCATAGACCCCGTCCGCAGGGCATCTTGGCGCGAATTTCGAAATAGCCATATTGCCAAGAGGCTTTGCCTTTGGTGAAAAGCCGGGCGGAGCTATAATCCTGCCCGCCATAATCGGGATAGCCGCTGAGCTGCACGCCATCCTTACGGGCCTGAATAATTAAGTGCCCCTCTTTAATGCGGGCATTGTCAGTACGGCTAGCTGAATAATATTGTGCCTCTTCATTCCACCAACCGTCTTTATTGCGGTAAGTATCATAGGCCCATTTGGCGGGGTCAGGCAGGCCGTCCGCGTCAAATTCATCCGCCCAGACGAGGGTGTATCCTGCGGGCTGAACGGGCTTAGCCGCTGCATAGGCGGGCTGTTTATTAGTCGTTGTTGTGCAGGCGCTGAGAGCTAAGACAGAGTAAGCGAGTGTGAAAGACAAGTGAGTAGGGCGCATAATATTACCGTTATTCATCCGGGCCGGACAAAGCCCGGCAAACCATCAATATGGCCGCCGCCCATGAGGGGCGCGGTCGCGACAAAGAACATCTTTTGCTTTTTGATAAAGGCGATGAGTTTGTCATTGAGCTCGGGATAAAGTTTCATGGGATCTGCGTATCGGGCAGTCGCCGGAAACACAAGAAACTCTAGCGCGATCACCCCCCTATGTTAATTTCTATCAAATGATGTAATACAAACCCGTGAGCGTATTTTCTAAAAAGACCTTCAAGACGGCTGTGACTGAATACTTACCGATGGTTTTTGGCCTTCGTATTCCGGGGTTCATTCGTATTCATTTTCGGTATCTTATGCGTAATCCCTTTATTTGGATTGTGCTATGTATCGCGCCTTTCATCCTTGGCTTGATAACGTTGTCGATGATGAACCAGCATTTTGCCGAAGTCTCGCTCTCAGGATGGCAGCGCTTTTTTATTGTCCTATTTATCATCGCGATTGCTTTTTACTTCGCAGAGCGTCACCGCAAATTTCGCCGTTTTTATGTCATAGCAATCCCGGGGATGGTTATTCTCAATGGGCTGTTTCGCTTTGTGATTTTAGGCGGACCGTCTGTGGGCGGTATCGTGACCTTTGCTATTCTGGCGGGGGTGCCAGCGTGGCTCTTGGGGTATTTATCCATGGGCAGGGGCTATAAAATGCTCAGTGACGGGGCAGATAAAAATTACCGTCCGGGCCGCGATTTTTATATGGAGGGCGATTATGAAAAGGCCTTCCTCCACCTCAAGCCAGCCGCCAATCGAGGCCATATGAAAAGCCTTTACCTTATGGGTCACGCCCATGAGCATGGGAATGGAATGCCGCAAGCCCGCATAGAGGCCGCGCGGCTTTATGATAGAGCGGCTAAGAAGGGCTACAGCAAAGCGCATCTCGCCTTTGAGGCCTTATTTGCCACCTTTACCACGGAAGAGGTAGAAGCCTTTGAAGCCAATCTGGATGTGGTTGGGGGCAATGAAATTTTTTGAGGCTTACGCCCTGTCACTAGCCTATTTCACCAAGGCCTGAAACTCTATGACAAAGCTGCTCGGCGTAATTGTGCCTTCGCTCATGCTTCCTTTAGGGGCGAGGCAGATGAAGCTTATGTCGGGGTCAAAGGTTCCGCTCGGCGTATCCGTACAAGCCGCGAAATTAGCGGGGGCTGTTGCCGCTTTGGAGAAGCCGACATCGGTAGCTGGGTTCAAGGTCAGGCCGCTATCGGCATCAATAAAACTCACGGAGCCTGTTTTGAAACTAAGATCCGGCGGCATGGTGTCAATCATTACAATACTATTTGCATCGACAGCGCCGCTGCCTGAATTTTCGACAACGATATCATATACCACTTCACTGCCAGGAATGGCATAGGCGCTGCTATTGCCTGAGAACATCTCAACCCCTTTCTTCGCGTTTATGGTTGGACTTTGGTTGTTATCAAACACCCAATAGGCAACGTTTTCGCCTGTATGTGTTCGGGTCAAATCACCGGCGACGGTTTCTTCATCAATCGCAAATTGAACCGAGTTATTGGGTAGGGGGTCGGCTCCATAGAGGACAGCCCAGCCACCATGTCCGCCATCTATTCCGGATAGGGATACGACGCCAATGTCGAAATCCCCTGAGGGTGAATGTGAGTAGGGCGGGGCATTTCCGACACCATTTAAGTTCGTGTAATCCGGGCCTAAAGCTGTGGCAAAGGTGATATCATTGACGGTTCCTGTGCCAGCTTCAATAACGATATAACCCAGGGTTTCAGGGAGACGGGTATTATTGATCTGACCAATTTGTTTACCGACACAAATTCCATCTGCTTGACCGGATAGAAATGCTGGATTGGCGCGGGACTCGCAATCATTGTCCCAAAAGGTGCTGGCGTTCGCATCGAAGAAAGACATAACTTGACCAATAACATGGGGGTCAGCATAGGTTTGTGTAATGGCTCCGCTCACATCTTCCGTGTTAGCGATGCTCCACCCTCCAACTACATTCTGACCGCTTGTCCCAGTAGATAGAACTTTTCGCGCTTCGTATTTTAGTCCGCCGCTATTATAAGGGCCTTCATCGGCGATGATACAATGAACGTCGGATGCCGTAACAGAGGAGCTATTTTCAAATTGCTGTATCCGCAACTGAAAGCTATTTGGAGTTATATTCTGAATCCGGGTGACCGCGGGCGGCGCGCTAGAACTTGGTAAATTATAGGTGCAAACGACAATGGCGTCGGTATAGGTGTTTTCGAGGGCAACCGTTTGCCAAGCGGCCCCGACATTGGGAACAAGTTTTATCTCCAGATCTGTTGTCAAGACTTGCCCATAGGCTAGCGGGCTTAAAATAAGCCAACAGATTGCACCCATAATGCAGTCTCGAGACAACATAGGGCCAGAATATCATCGTAAAATTTATAAAAGTTGAAATTTCAAGGTTAAGGCGCCAGAGCTAAAATCTTAAGACATCTTAAGAAATAGCACCCGGGCCGCGCCCCATTTTTTATCGGCGAGGATGTCAAATCCGCGCGGTTCAATCTCAGCGTCTTTGCTGTCTTCCAAGATGATGATCCCGTTATCAGCGATGAGACCATATTCCTTCAGGCGCGATAAGACAGGTCGCCACATGCCCTTATTATAGGGCGGATCCATAAAGATATGGGTGAAGGGGCCGCGCAGATTTCCGGGGGCTATTTTCAGTTTTGTCGCGTTGTGACGGTGCAGGCGTGTGCAGCCAAATAATCCCATTTTATCAACATTTCCGCGGATGGCGCCGCGCGCTTTGGGTTCGGTTTCGACAAAGAGACAGAACTCGGCCCCGCGCGAAATGGCCTCTAATCCCAGCGCGCCTGAACCTGCAAAAATATCGGCAACGATTGCGCCTTCCAAGGGCGGAGCCCAGTCAGCATGTGTGAGAATATTAAAAATGGATTCGCGTGTTTGGTCGCTGGTCGGGCGGGTGTCTTTGCCCGACGGCGTAGCGATATTTCGCCCGCGCATTTTACCGGCAACTATACGCATTATTTACCACGTCCAGATGGCTTGCCTTTAGGCTTGCCCTTACCGCCCGATTTAAAGTTCATTTTACGTCCTTCGCCCGACCCGCCGCCATAGCCGCTGCCGCCCGATTTTTTCTTAGCCTTATGGGCGAATTTTCCGCGGCCTGTTGGCGGCGCTTTGGCGTCATCTTTTTTGCCGTCCTTGGCGAAGCGTTTGGCGCTGGCATGGGTGCCGCGTTGCGGTTTGCCCATACGTTGTCCCGGCGGCTTAGCTTTGACGACAGGGATATCAATCAGGTGCCCGACCTGTTCGCGCAGGATACGGGTTTTGACTTCTTCAATCTCGCCCTTGCCCAAATTGCCGAGTTGGAAGGGGCCGTAAGAGACGCGGATAAGACGGTTTACATGCAGCTTGAGCGTTTCCATGGCGCGGCGCACTTCGCGGTTTTTACCCTCGCGCAGGGTCACGGCAATCCAAGCATTATCACCTTTTTGGCGTTCCAGTTCCGCTTCAATCGGGCCGGTTTTAATCCCGTCAATTTTGAAGCCGTCTTTCAGGCTGTCCAAATCATGCTGCGTGACATGGCCATAAGCGCGAACGCGATATTTGCGCTGCCATGCCGTGCTGGGCAGTTCGAGTTGCCGCGCCAGCTCTCCATCATTGGTGAGCAGGAGCAAGCCTTCGGACGTAATGTCCAAACGCCCGACCGAAATCACGCGGCCCAGCTCTTTGGGCAGGGAGTCAAAAACGGTCTCGCGGCCCTTTTCATCTTTGTGCGATGTGACGAGGCCGTCAGGTTTGTGATAGCGCCAGAGACGAGGCGGCTCTTTATCGGCGACGGGGTTATTATCAAACAGGACCGTGTCTTTGTCGGTGACTTTAAAGGCAGGCGTTGTCAGCGTCTTGCCGTTGACTTTGATGCGTCCGGCTTCGATGAGTTTCTCGGATTCACGCCGAGAGGCCACGCCGGAACGGGCGAGGAATTTTGCGATGCGTTCGCCGTCGGGATTAAATTCCATGGTTGACCTTACTCGCCCCTCATATGATGAGGACACATGACGGATGAAGACTATATGCGCGAGGCGCTCTATGAAGCGCAAGCCTCTTCTGCTCGCGGCGAAGTGCCTGTCGGCGCGGTGATTGTCAATGGAGCCGGGCAGATTATCGCCCGCACAGGCAATGCCCCCATTAGTATTATTGACCCGACAGCACACGCTGAAATCCTCGCCATCAGAGATGCCGCCTACGGCACAGATAATTACCGCCTGACCGGGACAACGCTCTACGTGACCTTGGAGCCTTGCACCATGTGTGCGGGCGCAATTTCAAATGCGCGGATTGCGCGGGTCGTTTACGGCGCGGCAGACGCGAAAGGCGGCGCGGTGGAAAGCGGCGTGAAGTTTTTTGAGCAAGCGACGTGTCACCACAGGCCAAAAGTGACGGGCCGTGTCTTAGCCGAAGAAAGCGCGGCGTTATTAAAAGCCTTCTTCAAAGCAAGACGAAAAAAATGAAAACCAATCTGCGCGAAGTCACAACCGCGCCGCTATTGGCTGCGGAGCAAAGCGTGGGTTTTGGTGGGCGGAACTTAGGCTATATTCTCGCGCTGCTCGGCACGGTTTTCTTTTCGATGAAATCAATTTTCGTAAAGCTGATTTATCAGCCTGTTGACGGCATGGCGGTGAACGGGGTTGAAGCGATTACGATTATGGCAATGCGGCTAGGCTTTTCCGCGCCGATATATGTGTTGATTTTCTGGCTCGCTCTAATGCGGCGAAAGCGGCAGGGCCTCGCGCCATTGCAAAAGCGCGATATGGCTTTGGCGGCTATTCTTGGGTTACTCGGATATTATATTTGCGCGTGGCTGGATATTGAAGGGATTAAATATATCACGGCGCAGCTCGAACGGCTCTTGCTATTCACCTATCCGATTTTCGTGTTTATTTTCGGCGCAATGTTTTTTGGCAAGCCGCTGACCAAAGGCACCGTGCTCGCGGTCTTTATCGCCTATGCGGGAATTGGCTTAATTTTTGCGGGCGGGGATATTGCGGTAGGCATAAATGTGCCGCTTGGTTCGGCGATGATATTAGCCTGCGCCGCGCTGTTCGCCTTCTTTCAGCTCTTTGCCAAACCAATGATTGGGCGGCTGGGCAGTCCCGTCTTTACCTGCTGCGCGATGCTCGGGGCAGGGGTCATGATTGCGCTGCATTTCACGATAGAGAATGTAGTGATGGGCGATGTGTCAGAGGTCTTAAGCTTGCCGCCGCGTATCTGGATTTTGGGGATAGCGCTCGCTTTTTTCTCAACGCTGCTGCCATCTTTTATGGTCAATCTCGCCATCTCCCGTGTCGGGCCGCAAGCCACCTCGGCGGTTGGCATGATAGCGCCGATTTCAACGATTATGCTCGCCATCTATATTCTCGGCGAACCCTTCGCGTGGATTGACGGCGTGGGCACTTTGATAACGGTAGCAGGTATCGGGCTCTATACCTATTTTGATAAGCGGGCTATATCAGCCCCGCCAAATTTAAGCCCCGCCACAGATAAATAACGCCTATCACGGTCACCAAATATTTCGTGTAGCTTTTGAAATGAATATCGGACAGGCGGTGTAAAATGCGCATTACAAAGGCGAGGGGGATATTGTGTCTTTAATGCGCCTGACAGAAAAGCCTAAAGAATATCGCCGCCCGCCGCCCGTCTGGCAGATAGAATATGATTACAGGCCTAAGACGCGGCTTTATCTGGACGCGGAAACGGCAGAGCTACGCGCGGTGCGAACCAAGCTCTGGCGCGTCTATGATTTCATGTGGATGCTGCATATTATGGATTACGATACGCGCGATAATTTCAACAGCTGGTGGCTCAAGCTCGCGTCGTTCTTAGCGCTGCTTTTTGCGATAAGCGGGATGGCGCTTGTGGCGCACCGCACCTTGTTAAGGCCGAGACCAAAGCGTGCCTAACTAAACGCGCCTTTACGCCAGAGCTTCCAGCCTAGAACGGGGGCGCAGATGACGGGGTGTTTGCGTTGGAAGGGGGTCGGCTCTATTGTGACGCCGGAGTGGTTTTTGAGTTTGCGCAATACATAATCAAGGCCGCCCTCAAAAGTAGCGGCGCTATTGATGACGCGAATGGCGGTCATGGGTTTTCCGATCAGGCGGCGGAGAAACCACTTTCTCTTTGTAGGACCTACGGGCAAGTCGGGCATAATATATAAACCGTCCTTATCTGGCGGGCCGTAAAGCGCTGTGGTTAGACATTGATAACGCTCACCATAACGCGCGACGATTTCTGCGGCGCGGCCTTCCGAGCTTTCGGGGCGCAGTTCTGTGCGGTAGCTTTCATAAAAGCCTTTGGCCCAAAATTGGGTGGAGGTGACGGGGTCTTTGATGAGCGGCGCAATTTGCGCGGCCATATGTTTCACGGCTGTTTCGCGCGACGCCATGAGGCGTTCGGCTGTCAGATCATCTTTGGGAAAGAGCATCACGCTGGGCTGACAAAAACGCCCCCAGACCATAGAGAGCAGAGCGTGTGCGCCGCAACGCTTCTGAAATTCGGCAATAGAGATGATAGAATATTTACAGGTGCTGAGTACGCCGTTCGCGTCCGTCTGCTCATAATAATAAACAGCGGGCGGGATGAGGCGGTTCAGCAAAGCGCGAACTGGGTTTCTATGGGTTTTGCGATAGCTATCTACGATGACATAAAAATCGAGCATTTTTTCGGGATCGTCTAAATCGCGCAAAGACGAGCCGTAATACATGAAGGCCTGCACGCGGTTCGGGTGCCGCGCGGCAATGGCTTCGCAGACAGAGGTGACCCGCGCGTTAGGGATCACGTTTTCTTCCGCTAAGATATCCTTGATCGTCATGTGGTTTGTAGTCTGGCTCATGTCGCAAACCGAATAGGCTGTGTAGCGCGAATTTTAAAGCCCTTGGTTAACTCAAGAAGCTCGCCGTCCAGCACGCAGGGCCCTGCATAGCGATATCTCAACCCATCCGCCGTCCAGCTATACATGCCGTCCTCGCTGCGATCTTTGGATTTATTGCCGAGCCAAAGACTCGCCACATGACGCACGAGTTTATGATACTCCCCCGCCACATAGGTCACGCGTAGAGGGCGGTCACCTTCGCCCCAAAACGGATCGAGCTTAAGAATTAATCCTGGCAGGGTCGTGACAATCGTCCCAAGATGCGGACCGCGTAATTTATGGGTGTTCCCAGCTTTGATATTTAATTTAACTGTTGTCGGGCTCGTAATGCTGCTTGTCCCCGTCGCCCCCTTAAGGATGCCGCCTATGACCGCCATCGACCCGCCAATGCCGCGATCATGGAGCTTGTCTTTGGTATAATCAGTCACTTGCGGGAGCGCGCCTGAAGAGAACAAAAATCCGTAATATTTGCGCCCCGCTTTGTCTTTAATTCGCAAGAGCGGGGCCGTGACGATTGTGTCTTGATGGAGCGCGGTTTTAACGGCCTGCGCTGTTGCGCCGGAAAGGCCAACATTGCGGGCAACTTGGTTGGTGTTGCCGCCTGGAACCAAGGTAAAGATAGGCAGGTTGCACGCTTTTTCTTGGCGCAGAAATTCGGTCAAAACGCCCTGAACAGTTCCGTCGCCGCCCTCGATGACAATATGCTGTGCGTTAGCGGCGAGGGCGTCGCGAACCAATGTATCAACATCGGAAAAATCGCCTACATCTCGCAGCACGGCATTATGAGCTTTCGCAATTGTGGGGAGCAACGCGCCTTTTTTGGCGACTTTGGCACTGGCCGTATTGATGACGAACCAGGGCCTTGGGCGCGCGGTCTGCACGGCCTAGAGGCTTTCAGCTTTCAGGCAGAGCCAGGTTCCGATGACGGCGTATAAGGCAATCGGTATAGCAATCGCGATCGGAACAGCCATGCCGCCTGAGGCCGCAAATGTGGCCATCGCGCCGTCAATAATCAGAAACAAAAAGCCCATACCCAGTCCAATGATTAAGGCTTTATCCCCCGTATCCTGACGTCCGGTTTTCTGCATCAAAGGAACAGCGACGAGCAAAAGTACCCAAGCCGCGAGTGGGCGCGTGATACGGTGAGCTTGCCAGAATGTGTAAGCAAAACGAGGTTTGGAGCCGGAGTTGCCGCGTTTAGAAAAATTACGCATTTCAGACATGGACAAATCGCGCGGATCAGCGGCGAGGCGCGCGATTGATTTAGGGTCTTGCCGTGTTTGCCACAGGCGCGGGTTGAGCTGCTTTTTTGCCAAGCGGCGTTCCCCGTCAGAGCCTTTGACTTCTAAGGTCTGGATGCCTTCTAACGTCCAGTTATCGCCTTCAAATGTGGCGCGTTCTGCCCATAAAACCTCATTAATAGCCCCTTTTTCTGAGCGGTCATAAAGCTCTAGGTCGCCAAGCGTGTTGTAATCTATGCGTCTGGACGCCTTGATAATACGGCCATTATCTTCAAGCCAAAGCGGGTTTTCGACTGTGATGTTTTTGATTTTATATTCACCAATGCCCCAGGCCTGTAGCGAACGAACAGCGGGGGCGATGGCATAATCGATAATAGTAATGGAGGTAAAAGCTGTCGCCAAGACCACAGGGGTCATTAAGAGTAATTGTTTGGGCACCGAAATGCCAAAGCCTAGCAGGGCGACAAGCTCATGTTGGCGGATAAGTTTCACAAAGGTCAACAAGATGGCCACGACAATAGTGAACACAAAGATGCGGTCAAAAATGACAGGGGCGCGCAGCCCCATATATTTAAAGGTGTCCATAAACCCGCCGCCATCAGCCAGAATATCCCCAGCATTTGCGAGGCTGTCGAGAAGGCCGATAAGGACTAGAAATCCAAAAACGACCGTTATCCAGATGCTGAAAAATGACTTTGACAGATATGAGAAAAACAATCGCATTAGCTTTTCTGGGCTCCGATGTTTTTCAAAGCTGCAAACTTCTTAGCGATGTCAGCTTGGACATATGACATGTAATGCGAGATGGAGGTCAAAGGGGGCTGGCCCATTTTATAGGCGCTTTTACGGAAGATCCAAAAGGCGAAAATAGCAACCGCAATGATAATCGGCCAAATGCCGGCCCAAGGCGGAATTTTACCTGCCGCCCCAAGGCTTTGCCCAAATTCTAGGGCTTTCTGCAAAGATATTAAAAATACGACGCCAACAGCGATACCGGCTGAGGACGGGTTTCGGCCGTAATTTAAGCCAAATGGCACAGCGATAAAGGGCAGGATAAGCAGCAGAATTGATTTTGCGATACGCAAATGAAGCGTCGCATTATTAACCTGCGGGGTGACCTCAAAGCGAGAGTCCTGACCTTTGCGGTTAGAGAACAGTTCCCGAGAGGTCATTTCGCGTTCATCGTCGCCGCGTATGCGGTAATCTATAACGCTAGCGGCGCCCGCAATGGAGCTGCTTTCGAATTGTAGGTCACCGTCAATAAGCTTGGTATCACGTCCTGTGATAAGATGAGTTTGAGCTTCGGCTAGCTGAAGAACAGGTTCCATTGTAGTTTCACGAACAATAATTTCGCCTTGACCAGCGGTCGTCAGGCGTGTGCCAGTCTCTTCGCCGTCCTCCATAACTGTTTCATAGATGAAAATCGGCCCGATAGCCGCGCCGGGCAGGTCTGTGCCTGCGAAAAATGTGCGGTTGCCAACGGTTGTAAATGTGCCTTCGCGCAGAGCGGCGGTAAAGGATTGCTGTTTGACCGAATATTCAACCTTGCGGTAATTGTAACGCCCGACAGGTTGCATGTAGCCTTCGATGAAGAGGGTTAAAACAGCTAGAAAGACACCAATAAATAAGAACGGCTTTGTCATGTGAAAGAGAGATATACCTGAACCAAAGGCCGCCGTAAGTTCGCTGGAACGGCTAAAGCGGTCAACGGTGATGATAATGCCCAGCAATAACGCCAAAGGCACAGCGATGCCCAGATAATAGGGCAACAAATTCACAATCATTTGCGAGGTATCGCTAGCAGGGTTTGTTGACGTCGTTACAACCTGAAAAATACGCAGCAGACGCTCAAGCAGCAAAACACAACACGCAAAGACAATAAGCCCGCCAATGGTCACGGCGGCTTTCTTCATAAGATATTGGTTTAATCGGCCCATATGATATATTGCTGTGAAATCGCCTTTACTTAAGAGGGCCTAATACCCATATGAATTTATGTGTACGGCCAAAATATTAAAGGCCGCAATATAGAGGCTCATCAGTGAAAGCAAACTTCACACGCAGATTTTTTGCATCCGTGACAACATTGTCATGTTTAGTTATTTTGGCTGGGCCTGCAATGGCTGATGACGAAGATTACGAGCCGGGCGCACTGACAGGGCCTCATGGGGAAATATCCCAAATCGGGCTTGAGCGCGGTTTAGAGCTTTACGATCATGACAAGGATGACACCTGTGTGCCGGGCGCGCTGCAAATTCGCGCGACGGTGACAAATGTCACGAAGGTTGGCCTTGTGAAAGTCGAGCTGTTTGGCGAAAAGGATTTTATGAAGAAATCCGGTAAGCTACGCCGTATTCGTGTTCCAGGCGAGGATGGGTCTGTGAAAGTTTGCATCAACTTGCCGCTTCCCGGAGAATATGCCCTCGTCGGCTATCATGACAAGGATGGTAATCGTAAGCTAAAAAAGGCGTGGAATTTTAAACCCAAAGAGCCTTATGGCGTGTCGAATAATCCCAAAATTGAAAGCCTACGTTTGCCCAAATGGTCCGAAGCCGGATTTGAGGTGCCGATGAATGGTGTCGATATTACCTTGGAATTGGTTGATCCGTAATACGCCAAATAGGTTGACCTAACGCATAAAGATTAGCAAAAGCGGCGCAAATTCCGCGGAGGCTATGTGCTCTCAACATCTATAGAGATTGTGCCTGCAGAGGGCCCTGCGATGACGCGCCGCTTTCTAGCTGTGCCCGATGCTGTTTACGCGAATGATTTAAATTGGCGGCCTCAGCTTAGCTTTGAACGCGCGGCGCATTTAAACCCAGCTAAAAACCCAGGCGCAGCAACGCTCGAGAACAGACAGCTCTTTTTAGCCGTTCAAGACGGTCAGGATGTTGGCCGTATCGCGGCTTTTATCAATCCTGCGCATAATGCACATTCCGCCGCTAATGACGGGTTTTTCGGCTTTTTTGACTGCTTGCCCGAAGCCGCGCTTGGGAAAGCTCTATTAGAGGCTGCGGAAAGCTGGCTGCGAGAACGCGGCGCGGAAAAAATGATTGGCCCTGCGCAATGGAGCGTGAATGAAGAATGCGGCCTGTTGATTGACGGGTTTGACACGCCGCCCGTTGTGATGATGCCCCATGGGCAGCCCGCCTATCAGGCGATGATTGAGGGGCAGGGCTTAAAAAAGGCCACGGATATGCTGGCCTTTCAATCAGAACTGGCGGCGGGCTATCCGCGCCCGAAAATGACTCAAGCCATGTGCAAATCCGCTGATCGCAATAAAGATATTGTTATCCGTCCGATGCGCCCGTCCAAATTTATGGATGATGTTCATATTGTTATGGATGTTTTTAATGATGCGTGGTCGGAAAATTGGGGCTTTGTGCCTTTTAATGACAAGCAAATTGTCCATATGGCCAAAGAAATAAAACCCATCATGTTCAAAGAAGGTCTTTGGGTCGGAGAATATAAAGGGGAGGCGATAGCCTATATCTGGATGATCCCAGATTTGAACGAAGCTATTCGCGATTTGAACGGGTCTATCCTGCCCTTTGGCTGGGCCAAGCTCTTATGGCGATTGAAAGTAGCAGGTGTGAAACAGGCCCGCATCCCGCTTATGGGACTACGCAAAGAGTATCATAATACGCGCACGGGCCTCTCCATTGTGGCCAAGCTTTGTGAGACCGTTTTTGAGGCTGCACGGCAAAAGGGCTTCACCCATTGCGAACTGTCTTGGATTCTCGAGGATAATCCTGGCATGATTTCTATCTGCGAACAAGCCAGTGCCACGGCCTATAAAACCTACCGCATGTATGAGAAGAAACTCTAATGTCGGTCTCTGTATTAATTTTGGCCGGGCAGCGTGAAGGCGTGGTCGACCCGCTCTGCGCAGAAGCAGGTGTGGATCGCAAAGCGATGATCCCGATCAATGGGACGCCGATGATTGATTATGTGCTGAACGCGTTGAGCGCGGCCGCCCTTAAATCGCCCTTCCATGTTAGCGGTTTTGACGCCAAATATGATGCGCGGTTGACGCAATCGCCCAGCGCGCCAGGCCCTGCGGGGAGTGCCTATGCGGCACTGACGGAGGGTATTTCATTTCCGTGCCTTGTCACCACATGCGACCACCCGCTTTTGACACCTGAAATGCTCGATATTTTCATCCGCAAATCACAAGAGAGCGGCGCTGATTTTTGTGTCGGCTTGGCCTCGAAAAGCGTCATTGCGCCTGCCTATCCCGATACGCAGCGCACCTATTGGAAATTTTGCGACACGCCTGTTTCGGGATGCAATCTATTTTATATTGCGAACCCAAAAGGTCTTGCGGTTATTGAGTTTTGGAAAGAGGCGCAGCACTTGCGCAAGCAGCCTTTCAAACTAGCGCGCACGATAGCTTGGGGCTTGGTGTTTAAATATCTCTTTGGCCGTTTGCAGTTGGAGGAAGCCTTTGCTTATGTCTCGCGCCGCTTAAACATAACGGCCAGCCCCGTGCTTATTCCCATTGCTGAAGCGGCTATCGACGTCGATAAGCCGTCTGATAAAGCTTTGGTGGAACGTATTTTAGCGGGAGGACAGACGTGAGCCCGGATTTGCGTGTCTATTCTAAACATAGCGTCGGAAAACGTATCGCGGCCAATACGGGCCTGATGATGGGGTCCAAAGCTTCGGGCGTTATTTTAGGTCTTGGTAGTATCTTGATCGCCACCAAGAGCCTGAGCGCGGCTGAACTTGGGATTATTCTCTTTTTGCATGCCTATATGCTGTTCTTTTCAGAGGTCACAGCGTTTCAATCTTGGCAGTCCATTATTCGCTTTGGTACGGATGACTTAAAGGATAACGACGCGCCGCGCCTTGGGAAGCTCATGCAATTTGGCGTTAAGATTGACGCTCTATCAGCTGTTTTCGGCTTTGTTATATCTGTGGCGGTATTCTCATTTATCGTTTGGCTGACACAGACCTTTCCTGACGTATTCACACGGGCTGAAAACTTTAACATTTCGGATCTTAGAAACCTTGCGGCGCTTTATTGTATATTGATACTGTTTCGGCAGCGCGGCGTTAGTATCGGTGTTTTCAGGCTTTTTGATAAATTTCATATTCTTGCCATTCACAGCCTTATCATGCCTTTTACCCGTTTTGCTGGTGTGCTTATAGCGGTTTTGAGCGGGGCCGGGTTTACTGGTTTTTTATGGGCGTGGTTTTTGGGCTCATTAACAGCCTATATTTTCTTACCGATCATGGCCTCGATTGAGCTTAAAAAGCGGCACTTACTCAGTGTTGTTTTCCGCGCGAAATCTTCACTTCGCCGTCCTCGCAAAGACCTCTGGCCTTTCATGATTAAGTCCAATATCGACTCAACATTGGCGGCCTCAACGGTTCAACTTCCTGCGCTATTGGTTATGGCCGTCTTTGGCTCTGCATGGGTAGCGGTTTACCGTATTGCCGAGGAGGCCGCGAAATTACTCTCCGAAGGCTTCAAGCTTTTGGATCAAGTGATTTATCCCGAACTCGCAAAAATGGTCAGCCTTGGCCAAGCCGATAAAATCTGGCGATTAGTTACCCGTACAGCCGTGATGCTATTGGGTTTTGGCCTTGTGATTGCCGTCTTGGTTCAAATAGGCGGACCTGATTTATTGGGACGCATTTTCTCAGCTGATTATGAACAAGCCGCGCCGCTGACCTCGCTCTTAGTGTTGGCCGCCGCGCTAATGGGTATTGCCGCGCCGCTCTATCCAGTGCTCTATGCCGCTAATAGACCAGAACGCGCAATTTATGCCAGAGGCACAGGCGTCATGGTCTATATCGCAGCCTTTTTCTTTTTCAGCTATACCATTGGAAAAATGGCCCCTGGCTGGGCGGCGATTTTAAGCAATTTAAGTGCTGTAATTTTCCTTGTATTTTTAGCCAAACACACCTTGAAATATACGGTGCGCGAGCAAAATGATGAGGGCTTAGTGGAGACACCAGTAACACCGCCGAAGCTGAATTTAATCGGTCAAAGCGAGACGAAAATTTGGGGCCTAGCTATCAATGACTGGCAGCAACGCGCGTTTAAAAAAGCTGGAGCTTCGCAGGATATGACCGTGCTTAAAACGGTTCACATCGGCATAGAATGGGTGCTCTCATCGGCTTTGGCCAAAGCCTTTGTCTCGGGTGGTAAAATAGCCTTGATTACGGGGAGCAAGATTATCGGCGTAAACGGCGTTGAGCGTGCTATGGCCGAAAAACTCGTCGGGCAAGATGTGTCTGCGCTTAACGGAACAGATATTACACCCATGCGGCCTGAAGATTTGGATGATGGATATAATAAGGCCTTGCGTAAAAATGAGCCTCCTTATGCCCTTAGTATTCATGAAACGCCTGTGGTTGATATCATGCGCCGTCAATTTGCCAGCTCTTATAAAGGCATAACTGACTTTGTAACAAAATGGGTCTGGCCCGTGCCGGCCTTTTACGTCACGCGCGCATGTGCCGCGCTAAAGCTCACGCCCAATATGGTGACGACGGTGGGTCTCGTTTTGACCTTCGCGGCTATGTATTACTTCTGGCACGGGCAGTGGGCCTTGGGGTTCCTATCAGGATGGCTGATGACATTCCTTGATACGGTTGACGGGAAGCTCGCTCGGACAACTATGACATATTCTTGGTGGGGTAATATTTACGATCACGGTATTGATCTGATTCATCCGCCCTTCTGGTATTTTGCTTGGTTTGTGGGTTTGGGCGGTAGTTTTGTTTGGCCGGATATTATGAGTGATAATATGACGCTTGCCATGGCCGCGATTTTGGTGGGCTATGTTGTGGACCGTATCATTGAAGGCATCTTTATCGCGCAGCATGGATTTCACATTCATGTCTGGCGACCTATAAACTCAGCCATGAGGTTTATTACAGCGCGGCGAAATCCGAATATGTTCATTTTTATGATGTTTATTGTCCTCATGCCGTGGCTGCCAGATGCTGGGCGCTGGGGGTTTTACGCGGTCGCGATTTGGACATGGGTTTGTATTGTCTTTAATATTGCCGTTGTGCTGGTCGGCACGACATCCCGGAAACCTGTGCAGAGCTGGATGGATGGGTAATGCCTGATATTGCCATTTTCGATTTGGATTACACGCTGACGAAGCGAGGCACGTGGGGGCGTTTCGTTATTCAAAATGTTAAATATAAACCCTGGCTCTGGCTACCGCTGGCACTGTCCGCAGGCCTTACGCAGTGGCGCTATAAGAAAGGCTGGCTGCCGCGTATCGGCGTAAAGCAAGCTATGATGCGCTGGAGTATGGTGGGGCGGCCGAAAGCTCAGCTTGAAAAAATCGCGGAGGATTTTGCCGCGAATGAAGTCGAAAATGGATTACGGCCCGGCGCGATAAAGGCCCTGGAGGCACACCGCGCTAAGGGTGATCTTATTATTATCGCCAGTGCCGCCGTGGATCTAATTGTCGCGCCCATCGCTAGGCGGCTGGAGATTGAGTATTGGGTTGCCACGGATATGAAATGGGAGGATGGAAAATTGGCGCCTGACTTTGCGTCCGAGAATTGCTACGGCCCGCATAAATTAGAGCGTGTAAAACAGCTTTTTGCTAAAAATCCTGAACTGAAACATAATCACACACTTATCACAATGTATTCAGATAGTTACTCTGATATTGATATTTTACAATATTGTGACAAAGGTGTAGCTGTAAATGCTGATCGAAAACTGACTGAAGCCGCGGGGGATAAGGGGTTTGAGCTGGTCGATTGGGGTTCGTAAGAAAAACAGGGTTGGACAAACATGCATGCTATTATTTTATCCGCGGGCCGTGGCTCGCGACTGCTTCCCCTTACCACCGATATGCCCAAATGCCTTTTACCTGTCGGGCTGACATCCGTTCTTAGTCTGCAGCTCGACACTTTATTTCGCTGCGGTATCAAAACGGCCACTGTCGTTACGGGCTTTAACGCTCACCTCGTGAAACAGGAAATCAATACCCGGCAAACAGGTCCTAAAGTCAAAACGCTTTACAATCCCTTCTTCCAAGTCGCCGATAATCTGGCGTCATGCTGGATGGCGCGCAAATCCATGAAGCAAGACTTTCTGCTGATTAATGGCGATACCTTATTCAGCCCCGCCCTTTTGGAAACGGTGCTCAATGCTCCTGCCAAGGACATCACCGTGACCATTGACAAAAAAGGTCACTATGACGGCGATGATATGAAGGTCTCGCTTGACAGTGATCGCCTGACAGCGATTGGAAAAACCTTATTGGCCCAGCAAACAGATGGCGAATCCATCGGTATGCTCCGCTTTATGAATGATGGCCCGCAAATATTTCGCGATGAGCTTAAGCGCTTGATGAAGCTGGAAGATGGCACAAAAAGCTGGTTCCTCTCCGCCATTCATGGTTTGGCGCAATCAGGCCAGCGCATTAATACGACAAATATTCAGGGCGGGACATGGGCTGAACTCGACACACCCGAAGATTACGAAATTTGCCGGCAATTATTCGGTAATAGCGAAATGTCTCGCCAGCGATTCAAAGCCATTTGAATTATAGCGATTTAAAAGGGCAAATGATACAAGCTGCTGTAAACAGGAGTGCTGGGCGAAAATGAAATTACTGAATACAATGATGACCCGCTTCGTAAAAGTCGGGCAGCTTACAATTATCGATGTTGATGGAAACCCCCATGTTTATGGCCCAGGCGGAGAGCCCTCCGCCACGGTTCGCTTGACGGATAAAAAGCTTTACCGTTCACTATTTTTCAATCCTGAGCTCAAAGCCGGCGAAGCCTATATGGACGGCACGCTGATTTGCGAAGAGGGCGGTATTCGTGAATTTTTGCGTGTCTTCGCGCTTAACGCTTCAAATCTGCGCGGCCAAGGTCATCAAAAGAGGTTGCGGAAATTTTACAAAAAGGTGAAACGCTTTCATCAAAGCAATACGCTGATTACCGCTAAGCAAAATGTTGCTCACCACTACGATATTTCAAATGACATGTATAAGCTCTTCCTCGACGAGGATATGCAATATTCTTGCGGCTATCACGTTAATCCGGGGGTGACGCTGGCCGAAGCGCAGCGCGCGAAAAAGGCGCATGTTGCGGCCAAGCTAAACATTAAACCCGGTAATACCGTTCTGGATATTGGCTGTGGTTGGGGCGGTCTTGCGCTTTACATTGCCGAGAATTTCGATGTGCATGTCACGGGCGTGACGCTTTCCAAAGAGCAGCATGCTTTGGCCTGTGCGCGCGTTAAAGAGCGCGGCCTAGAAGGCAAAGTTGAATTTGTCTTGAGCGATTACCGCGACCTAACAGGACCCTATGACCGTATCGTCTCTTACGGTATGTTCGAGCAGGTCGGCGTGCCGCATTTTCTCGAATTTTTCACCAAAGTGAATGACTTGATGGCCGATGATGGCTGTATGCTGCTCCACTCTATTGGCCGCAGAGGTCAGCCCGGCTCAACGGCGCGCTGGATCCGTAAATATATCTTCCCTGGCGGCTATTCCCCTGCACTGTCCGAGACTTTGGCAGAGATTGAAAAATCAGGTCTGTGGGTGACAGATATCGAAATTTTACGCCTCCATTATGCCGAGACACTTTTGGCTTGGGATGAGCGGTTTCAGAAAAACCGCGACAAAGTCGCAGATATGTTTGACGAGCGCTTCTGCCGAATGTGGGAGTTTTACCTCATCGCCAGCGAATTTTCCTTCCGTTACAGCAAGAATATGAATTTCCAAATTCAACTGTCAAAATCTGTAAATGCCTTGCCTGTGACCCGCGATTATATGATAGAGGCCGAAAGAAAGCTAAATAAAGTTTAAGGCCGCCCTCCCATGGCATCGACTGTCGAAAAACCAAAACATCTGACTAATCCACGCCGCGCATTTGTCAAAAAGACAGGCAAGGCGCTTGTGCGCAAAATTGCCAAATTTCAGTCCAAGCAATCGACGGTGCCCGATACGCCTAAGCTGTCCAATGAGCATTTCCCGTTCTTGAAAGACTTCACCGATAATTGGGAAACCATACAAGCGGAGGCCAAAGAGGTGCTGAAATTCCGCGAGGTCATTCCGGGTTTTCAGGATATCTCGCCCGATCAATACCGCCTCGCGACAGAGAATAATTGGAAAACCTTCGTCATCTTTGGTTTTGGCGAACGGCTCGAAAAGAACGCGGCGCTAGCGCCTAAGACGGCGGATATTTTAGAGGCGGTGCCGAACCTTCAAACCGCCATGTTTTCTATCCTCGCCCCCGGCTATCACATCCCCGCCCATAAAGGCGTGACCAAAGGCATCCTGCGCTCGCATATAGGTCTGATTATTCCAAAGGACCGCGAGAAGTGCCGTATCCGCGTTGACGAGACCATCACGGCCTGGAAAGAGGGCGAAATATTTGTCTTTGATGACACTTACGAGCATGAAGTCTGGAACGATACGGATGAAGAGCGGGTGATCCTGCTCTTTGATTTTGACCGTCCGATGAAGTTTTGGGGACGGTTCTTAAACAAAGCCTTCCTGCAAATAATGAAGCTAACAGCCTTTTATCAAGACCCAAAGAAAAACCTGCAAACCGCAGAAGACCGCCTAGAGGCCGCCATCCGCCAAGCTGACGCTAATATGGAAGCCATGAGCGACCCTGCGGGGTAGGCGCGCAGTAAAGGGTTGGAGCTTACTATGGATTTTTTGTCAACGACAACTGTCGACCATTTCGTCAAAATGCTAGCGGCGATCCTTTTGGCTTTTCCGGTTGGATGGAACCGCGAGGTCAATTCCTTTTCTGCCGGGCTGAGGACTTATCCGCTTGTCGCCTTAGGGGCCTGTGCCTTTATGCTTGTCGGCATGGAAGTCATATCTGAAAGCAGCGATGATGCGACCTCCCGCCTAATCGCAGGGTTGCTGACAGGCATAGGCTTTATCGGCGGAGGCGTTATCTTAAAGACAGCGGACGAGGTCAAAGGCACTGCGACCGCGGCGTCTATTTGGATTACGGGCGCGGTCGGGGCCGCTGTCGGTTTTGGGTTGTGGGATATTGCTGTCATCTTATCAGTGCTAAATGTCGCTACGGTCTTGATTTTCTCAAAGGCAAAAAAGAGCTTGGATTAAGGGCTCGCAGGGGCGACGCCTATATGGAAGCCTTGGATCCTGCGGGGTAGCTTTAGGTTTTACTTGCTCCAATAATTATTGATGCTATTTTGGCCTCAATATAGGGGAAGTGTATGGCAAAAAAACAACATATATTTATCGGTTCTGGCCGGAACGCTTTTGCAGGATTGCTTGTCATGTGCCTTCCGTTTGGCCTTATGGCTTGCGGAAGCGGCGAACAGAAGACGGGTGTAAAAAGCGTAACAAAACAAGCCGCGCAAGAGGGTGAAAGGATTTTAGCGTCGCCTCAAACTGATGTGGCGATAAATGATTTTTATAATATTGCGGGCATTTCAATAGGCGATTCTCCGAAGGCCGCTTACATTGCGGCTACTTCAAAAGGTTACGTGTTTTCTCAAAGGGCTTTGCCGCCCGGTATTGTAAGGTCGAATAACTTTGAAGAAACCGTTGAGCTTGTGAAATCAAAAGACACAAGCTTAAATGCTCAGATTAAAAGCCAAAGAAAAGGTAGCACGTGGCGTGAGTTTAACTTTGTTAAAGGCTATGAAAATATCCAGGTCATATTCCTCTTAAAGCCCGAGGGTAGTTTTGTGAAATCCGTCACCTATAAAAATACGGATCCCACAATGAGCTTTGAAGGTTTAAAAAGTGCGGCACAGGATAAATTTGGTGACCCGGCGCATACAAATCCAGGCTACGCTGCGCTCTTCGCGGAAAGTGGTAATCTTTATAATCCTTCTCACAAGCAGAAACCGCATATTATAGTTCAAAAGGCTGGGGTCGGTATAAAAGGTTTTGAAATGATACTTTCCGGCGGTAAAGACCGACGATATGATCTTCGCCCTGAAATTCAAAAACATATCGAGACTCCTAAAACGAGTTTATAGATTCGCGTAGAAGCCGAAGACAGCTATCGGTCTTCGGTTGCCCAAATATTTCTTTTGACACATTTGCCAGCTATGAGTTTGTGGATTAGCAAGAAAATATGACCTTTACTGAAACACAGACATTCGCGCCTTGGGCATTGTGGCTAATGCGGATTTGTTATTTGGGTTTTGCTTTGGTTTTCTTTTTTCTTTATGCACAAGGAATTTTTAAAAGCCTTTGGGTGCCTCTCTTAATTGTTGTGATATCTGCGCCTCTTTTTCTTTTGTTGGAATTTGCCAAGCTGAAAACCCGTATTGGCCAAAAAGGGATTAGTCTGAGCTTTAAGCCCTTAACCAAAAAGAGTTATGCGTGGACGGATATTCAAAGCGCGGAACTGATTGACTACGGGTTTGTCGGCGGATGGGGTATTCGTATGACCCTTAAATACGGAACTGTTTACAATACGCAGGGCCAAGAGGGCGTCTTGCTGACCTTCAAAACCGGTAAAAAAGTTGTCATCGGCACTCAGCGCAAAGCGGCCCTACAAAAAGCTTTGGATACATACCTTAAACCTAAGTACTGATTTAAACCTTAGACCTGCTTTCTGGCAGCATCATTCAGTGACTATTCAGCTTCGCGTCCCCATATGTTTAATGAACATATGTTCGCCCTTTTGGCTTGGGGGTCTGAGCCAAAAGTATCTTCTATATATGAAAGACTAAGACTATGGATATTATGAATCTCGCCAAAGGCATGTTGGCTAAAAAATTAGGCGGAAATAATGCGGCTGTAGGCGCAGCTTTGAACGGTCTGCTCGGTCAGGGCGATAAGATGGATATTGGAAGTCTTGTCAGCGGATTCAATGAAAAAGGTATGGGTGATACAGCTGAATCGTGGCTTGGCGACGGTGAAAACCAGCCGGTCTCCGCAGATCAGTTAAAAGAGGTTTTAGGCGAAGAGAAGGTTGCTGCCGCAGCCGCTGAGCTGGGAACGGATGAAGGCTCATTGCTGGACGGGTTGAAAGATGCCTTGCCGCAATTGGTTGATAAAGCCAGTAGCGGCGGTTCACTTTTGGGCGGCCTCGGTGGTCTCGGCGGAATGGCCAAGAAGTTTCTCTAAGCTAGCCTCATAAGCATTATTTAAGGCGTGCCGTTTGGCGCGCCTTTTTTAAGGGGTTAACGACGTATGGCCTTCCGCGCCTAATGTGGCGTCAAAGAATAAACAAGCCGCGCTTGACTATCATCCGAATTATGCTCCGAGAGGCTATAAGTATCATCGGACATGTTCAAAAATAAACCCGCGTCTTGTGAGTCGACATCTCGCGAAAATACCAAAATGGTTTTGGCTTTAAACGGGCCCTTATCAGAGGTTAGGTGCAAGCCGAACACATTCTCACGATCCGTCGTCATGGCGATATAGGTTTTAGGAGAGGCACGGTTTAAGGCGGTTGCGCTGGACGGCCAATCAAACACAGCGACATGGCGAATCGGGCGCATTAAATATTTATTTAGCGGGCCGCGATCTGGTCGATGCTCCCCGCTTAGCAGCCAAACTTCATCGATTCGCAAAGCTGCCGCGAGGTTCGTAAGTGAGGCCTGACGGGGCGTATGTCCGCCGCCTTCCCAATTGGCCACAGTCGGTTGTCCGACGCCGCAAGCTTTGGCGAGGGCTTTTTGGGATAAGCCGAGTTCTTTTCGGCGGTATTTGATGCGGGAGGCTATTTTATCAGGCATGAATCTCTCAAAATATTTGTTTATCAAATAATTTAAGCTTATTCATACAGCATTCATAGTGATTTATAAAGGAGTAATATTACAGTTTGTAACAAAAAATTACAGAAAATTCACGTTATTATGGGCTTTTAGCAAGGCCAACATGAATGAAAACTGAAAGACGGCTTCACAGCTCCGTTACAAATAATTTATCAAAAAAACGAATAAATTTTCTTGATATTAACGACTGTAATGCTTAGATGTTGCTCAAGGGTGGAAACCTTATTGTTTCTTCGCGGCGGTATCAGGGACGGTTCTGGCGCACCAACTAAAAGAGGATTGCTATGAAAGGCGATTATTGCACACGAGAAGGCGCGGAGCGTCTTAAAGATCAAATTGAGGCCTATTGGGCTGAGCGCGGACATGATGTGCGCGTCAACTTAATTTCAGGCGGCTTCTTAGCGTCTATGCGGTCAGCACGAACAGACGTTCGTTCAAACCTCATTAACGGCGTACCAACAAGGTCCACAGAAAACTTTGCTTAACGCTAATTTTGCAAAGCAAAATTGGCGTAACGTTTGGGCCAAAGGCCCGAACGCAAACATCTCAAAAAACGACCACTCTTAGGTCGTTCTTTTGAGATAAACAAAAACACTCAAGACGCAGCGCTGACGCGCTGTTGTTCGAATTTCAAATAATGTTTCAGAAAACGACCCAAGGCTGGTCGCATTCTGAAGCATTTTTTTATGTGAAATTCAAACTATGCGCTGACGGGCTGCTTTTTTTGTGAAATTCAAACTAGGCTGTGACATCTCTCACAGCCGCAGGCACATCTCGAAAACGGCTTAAGACCCTATCACCTCCGAGCTTAATCACCGGTATCGTCGAATAGCCATAACGCATGACCAGGCAGGGGACTTTGGCGTTCCTAGCGGAAAGCACATCTGGGCGGCTATCTCCGACCATAACAATCTTGCGGCTGCGCCCGCGATGACCCGCTGCTTTCCAAATGTGATCCGCATAAGGTTTATTGCGCACGAGGTCATCTCCGCCCACCACGCGCACGAACAAATTGGACAGGCCTAGTTTTTCAATCAGAGGCCGCGCCAGATATCCGGGCTTATTCGTGCAGACCGATAATTCTGCGCCGTCTTGTTTTAAGGCCTTCAGCGTATCGACAACGCCGGGGAATGACGTGCTGAGTTGGCATATGTCTTCGGCATAGAGTTTTAAGAATAGTTTTTGTAATTCATCAATGCGGGCGTCGGAAACAGTATGGTTCCCGCGCGTAAGGGCTCCGTTGATTAGCGCGCGTGAGCCGTAACCCACAGCCTTACGGGCCTCATCAAACTCTGTCTCGGGCAGGCCCTCTTCGGCAATGACCGCATTAAGCACCCGCACAAGATCAGGCGCTGTATCGATAAGCGTGCCGTCCAAATCAAAACAGAGGGATAAATTACTAAAACGTGCCATTAAAAAACCAAAATAGAATCGTGCGTTAAGGCTTAGCATCGTTTATGCCAAGCCCACGTCAACCCTGCGAATCGTTAAAGTTGCGCCGGAGACGAGAGGAGACCCGACATGGCCACGCCCCGCGCCGCTGTTATTCTTGCCGCTGGCAAGTCAACGCGAATGAAATCATCCCGCTCCAAAGTCCTGCATCATGTTGGAGGGCGCTCTATGCTCTCTTGGGTCGCCGATACGGCGCGCGCAGTTGGAGCCGATAAAATTGTCTGCGTTGTCGGTGAGGGCAATGCTGATGTTCGCAAGGCGGCCGAAGATCTGGGTCTGGATATCGCTTTGCAAGAACCGCAGCTTGGCACAGGTCACGCGGTGCTCTGCGCGAAAGAGGCGCTTGCGGGATTTGAAGGTAATATGGCCGTGCTCTATGCGGATACGCCCTTCGTCAAGCCTGAAACATTAGAGCGCGTCTTTGACAGTCTTGAACGCACGGGCGTTACGGTGCTGGGGTTTGAACCTGAAGAACCTGGCTTTTACGGGCGATTGATTACAGAGGACGGGGAGCTGACAGCGATTGTCGAGGCGCGAGATGCCACCAACGAAATTCTGGATATCGGCCTGTGTAATAGCGGCGTCATGGCGGCGTCGACGAAAGATATGTTCTCGGCGCTGGACCGTGTGGGCAATAAGAACGTGAAGGGCGAATATTACCTGACGGATATTGTCGAAATCCTGCGCGGCGATGGACGGGCGGCCCGCGTTATAACAGCCGATGAAGGCGAAGTGCTCGGCGTAAATTCGCGCGTAGATTTGGCGACCGCTGAGATGGCGTTTCAGGTGGGTATGCGCCAAGCCATGTTGGTCAAAGGCGTGACGTTGCGCGACCCTGACACGACTTATTTTTCCTATGACACGGCGATTGAGCCCGATGCAGAAATTGGCGCAAATGTCGTCTTCGGCCCCGGCGTGAGTATCGCCAAAGACGCGGTCATTCATCCTTTCTGTCACTTGGAAGGGGCAAAGATTGGCGAAGGCGCACAGATCGGACCTTTTGCAAGGTTGCGTCCGGGCACAGAGATGGCCGCCAATACGAAGGCGGGTAATTTTGTTGAAACGAAACAAGCCAAGATTGGCAAAGGCAGCAAAATTAATCACCTCTCTTACATTGGCGATGCCGAAGTGGGTGAGGGGGCCAATATTGGCGCGGGCACGATTACCTGTAATTATGATGGCTATTTCAAACATAAGACGGTGATTGGCGACGGGGCCTTTGTCGGGACAAATTCATCGCTCGTCGCCCCGGTCACAATCGGCAAGGGTGCTTATCTGGGGAGCGGCGGGGTGATTACCAAAGATGTGCCCGAAGGGGCTCTGGCTGTGGCGCGCTCGGAACAAGTCAATAAAGACGGCTGGGCGGATCGTTATAATGCGGCTCAGAAAAAACGAAAATCTAAGAAATAGGCGGAGAGTAGGTCCATGTCCCAAGCTAAAGAAAATGCCGCGATGGCGGCGCTGGATTTTGTCGAAGACGGCATGACTCTGGGCCTTGGCTCTGGCTCCACGGCTGAAATATTTTTGGAACGCCTCGGCGAGCGCATTGCGGGCGGGCTTAAAGTTCAAGGCATCCCAACCTCACAGCGCACCGCCGAAGTCGCGCAGGAAAACGGCGTCCCGCTGGTCGAGCCTGATAAGGTTGAGAGCATACAACTGACCATTGACGGTGCGGATGAAGTTGACCCGCAATTCTCGCTGATTAAAGGCGGCGGGGCGTGTCTTTTGCGCGAGAAAATTATCGCCCATGCCTCTGACCGGATGGTGGTTATTGTCGATAAAAGTAAGATGGTCGAGATGCTTGGCGACTTTGCTTTGCCCATAGAGGTTGACCCGTTCGGCATGGCGCTGACGGCAGAGCAGATTTATGCGGCGCTGATGAAAAGCGGCTGCGAAAATGCGCAGACAGTATTGCGCCAAAAGAAAGACGGCTCAGGCCCGCTGGTCACCGATGGCGGGCATTATATCCTCGATAGCCGCTGTAAAAAAATTCCTAAGCCCGCCGATACGGCGCATATGCTCTCGCAAATTCCCGGCGTGATGGAACACGGTCTCTTCATCGATCTCGCAGATGTGATTATCATCGGCGAAGCGGATCATGCCAAGGTGATGGAATTGGCGCGGGAGTAAGAATGGAATTGGCGCGGGAGTAAGAGGCGAGTATGTTGTTGTGGATTGTCCTAATATGCACAGTAGTGCCCTTTATTGTCTGGAAAATTGGCGATGCTAAGCGAGACCGCCATCAAATGGTCGCGGGGCTTGTTTTCGATAAGTTTCGTGGAACGGAACGGTTCATGTCCGCGTGCCGAGAGGCCTTAGCCTCTGTTCCCGGAGAGATATCACAAGGCGATTTTGAAACTGCGGCGAAAGACTGGCAGAAATCATTTCGTATTCAGGCGGGTTCGTATCTACAGCAGAAATATTCCGCTGCGCAGCTCTCTCAAATGTTGGGCGTTCTAAAGAATGTCGAGAGTAAGGAAACATTAGAAAAAACGGTTCCCGGATTTGCGTCTCACATAGATAAAATCGCTGACGAAAATGCAGAAAACTTGCTTCGCCGATTAAGGCCTAACGATAAAGACGACCGCGAAGTCATGGGACGCCGACGCAGGCGTAGGTAGGGTTTTATGGATTGGTTAGAGGAGTATGGCCGCGCTATAAAATACGGAATTATTTTATTCATCGTTGTCGTTGGCGGTTTTCAAAGATGGCTTGTTAATCGCAAAGAAAAAAAGACCCAAGAAACAATCGATGTGTTTGACCTCGTAGGCCTTTACAGGAAGACCTATTTACGGGCTTATTCACCTGATGACGACGACATAAATGAAGCGGAATATATTGCTGCGGCTGAAAACTCTGAGCAGGCTTACCGCATTCAAATGGGCGGGCATTTACAACAATATTTTTCGTTTAAACAAATGTTTGCGGCTATTGAGCAGCGCAGAGTAAATGCGATTTATGACGGAGAAGATATTTTGCAAGGCATGATGCTAACAGCTAAAGTTAAAGCGACAGAAAACATCAATCAGATTAAAGCAAGCCTTGGGCGAAATACGCCTGACGGTAAAAGCACAAGACGGCGTCGGCGACGCTAAATAGGAAGAAGGATTAAATAATGTCCAAATATGATTACGACCTTTTTGTTATTGGCGCGGGGTCGGGCGGTGTTCGCTCTGGACGGCTCGCGGCGCAGCTGGGTAAGCGCGTGGCTGTGGCCGAGGAAAGCAAACCTGGCGGGACCTGTGTCGTGCGCGGCTGCGTGCCCAAGAAATTTATGGTTTACGGCGCAGATTATGGCGCGGCCATCAAAGAGGCCAAGGGCTATGGCTGGACCGTCAAGAATGCCAGTTTTGATTGGCCGACTTTGCGCAATGCTATTCAGGATGAGGTTAATCGTCTCTCTGGTATTTATTCAAATATTCTAGAGAAAAACGCTGTCTCGCTTTACCGCGAGCGCGCCGAATTTGTCGATAAACACACGGTTCGCCTGTCCGAGACTGGCCGCGAAATCACAGCGGAAACAATTCTCATTGCTGTGGGCGGGCGACCTTGGGTGCCCGAGATTCCAGGCGCAGAACATGCTATCATGTCAGATGATGCGTTCCTGCTGGATAAATTGCCTGAGAAGATTTTGATTGTTGGCGGAGGTTACATCGCCTGTGAATTTGCGGGCATCTATGCAGGACTGGGCGTGCAGGTGACGCAAGCTTATCGCGGGGGCGGTTTGCTGAACGGATTTGATGCTGATGTGCGCGAAGCCGTCTTAGAAGTGCAAAAAAATAACGGCATTGACGTTAAATTTAATGCCTTACCAAAAGAGATTAAAAAAACTTCTGGCGGCTATATCGTCACCTTTGATGACGGCAGTAAAATCGGAACGGATTTAGTCTTTATGGCCACGGGGCGTAAACCTTACACGGCTACATTAGGCCTCGAAAATGCAGGCGTAAAAGTGGATGAAAAGGGCGCAATTATTGTCGATAAATATTCCAAATCTAACATCAAAAATATCTATGCTGTGGGCGATGTCACCAACCGCGTGAACTTAACGCCTGTCGCGATTCGCGAAGGGGTCTGTTTTGTTGAAACCGTCTTTAACGGCAATAAATCGGCCTTTGATCATACAGAAATTGCCAGTGCTGTTTTCACGCGTCCGCCTGTCGGAACAGTAGGCCTTACCGAGGTTGAGGCGCGCGAAAAATATGAGGATGATTATATCGTTTATTCGACAAGCTTCCGCCCGATGAAAAATGTCTTAGCGGGCAAGCCTCAAAAATGCATGATGAAGCTCATAACTCAGGGTAAAAAAGAAACGGTTGTGGGCATCCATATTGTCGGAGATGACAGCGCAGAAATTATTCAGGCCTTGGGCATATGCGTAAAAGCAGGCCTAACGAAAGCTGACTTTGATCGCACCTGCGCCGTGCATCCGACACTGGCAGAGGAGATTGTGACCTTAAAGGCTAAGAGTTAGGTAGGCTGAGGTGCTCTGCCGTAGGGTGGATTAGATTGGGTTTCGCTAGAAACGCGGACGTAATCCACCTTTGGTGAAGCGCGAAATGACATGGTGGATTACGCTTGTATTTTCTGTCGAAAAATACAAGCTAATTCACCCTACAAATCTGCCTATCTTCCCTTCGAATTTGTTTGGAATTCTATTACCCCCCCGCTATAGGCCACTCATGACCAAGCGTATCGCCCTCTACCCTGGAACTTTTGACCCTATGACATTGGGGCATTTGGATATTTTGAAGCGGGCAAGTAACTTGTGCGACAAGCTTGTCGTGGGGGTTGCGATTAACCGCAGTAAGGGGCCGCTATTTTCACTCGAAGAACGGGTTGAAATGGTTGAGAATGTTGTTGCGCCTTTTCGCGACCGGATTGAGGTCGAGGTGAAACCTTTCGAAGGTTTACTGATACATTTTGTTGAAAGCGTTGGGGCGAGCATGATAGTGCGCGGCTTAAGGGCTGTTTCGGACTTTGAATATGAGTTCCAAATGGCCGGAATGAATGACCGCTTGAACCCGGATATTGAGACTGTATTTCTTATGGCCGACCCGCAATACCAAACCATTGCGTCGCGCCTCGTTAAAGAAATTGCCCGCCTTGGCGGGGCTGTTGATCAATTCGTGACGCCTGAGGTCGAGCAAAGCCTAAAGGATAAATATTCATGATGAAGAAGACTTTGATTGCGCTCCTAACAACAGTCGCGCTGAGCACCTCTGCTTGTGCAGGGGAAGATCAATCCTCCGTAACGAAAACCGCCCAAGCTGCGACGACCACTGCGGCGGCGAGCGTGACAAGCGGCTTTAACGCGCCTGCTGAGGCGTGGCGCGACCTTGATCCGGAA
>ENA-ORXR01000180-ORXR01000180.1-marine-metagenome-genome-assembly--contig:-NODE-180-length-99283-cov-20.931254_pt1 | contig 99283 bp, 71 predicted proteins | sample MGYA00237866_ERZ511479 | MGnify/ENA metagenome assembly ERZ511479
AAAGTGGCTCAAATCTGCTTGCACTCTGGCGCCAATGACTTTGGTAGCATTATGATTGAAGAAAATGTGGTTTCCGCAGCTGGCGCTGCCTTCCGGTTTACTGCAAATGGTATTCAGGAGGCGATTGCTCAAGCCGGTTTTACGCCACAACTCAGGACGCAGCAATACGAGGATCGGGAACTGCCTGCTCAAATCGAACAACAGCAGCTAGATACTGTGAATATGATTGTGGACTAAGCGGTGGTGTTACAATTGGTGAACCAATAAATCGCTATAACTATTGGACAATCACTTTAGTTGATATCTGCATAAATTATAGTATTTGTGTTTTTCTACCCTTGGAAGAAGTCTCATAAGTGCTATTAGCTTTAATCCTTTTTTTTATTTAAGTTTGTGATTAATTTCACCAAAACAGTCTAATAGTGTTTGGATTTCAAAAAGCAGATTACAAAATATTTAATAGAAATTTTCTAAGAAGAGTTGTTTTTAGAATTGATTTTAAAAAAAATGATAATTTTCAATTAAATGAAGATTTTATAAAATCAGTCTTTTCGAATTTTTTCCCAAGATTTGTTAAAGCAGAAGGAAGTGGTCTTCAAATAACCATGGACAACCAGAATCCTAAGTTTAAACAAATAAAAGGTAATGAAAGCTTTATTCTTAAATCAAGTGATGGGTTAACAACAATTGAAATTAATGAAAGAACGTTTTCATTATCTTTCGACAATATGGCTTATAAGTCATCAGAGAATATTAGGGGTCTATTAAATTTAATCGATAAATTCTTTAATGGACGAATAGATTTTTTAAATAGGATAAGCATTAAGAAGATAAATATTATTGAGTTTGATAATGATGAGAACCCAAATGGAGTTCTCTATTTCTTGCTCAACAATAGTGTGATTGGTAATGTTGATTCCTTTCCTAACACTAATTTGATTAATCATAATTTGCAATCTGTCAATTATAGAAATGATGATTTTTATTTAAATCTGAAATACGGAATGAATATCCCACCTATATCAAATATTAAAATTGGTCAAGTAATCATTGATATAGAATTGGTAAAGCACTCAGTAAGCCAATTGTCCGAACTTGGTTCAGTTTTTGAGGATATAAATGAAGAAGTTTTCAACGTTTTTTGTGCTTTAATCAATAATAATGCAAAATCAATATTAAATGGAAACTAAATATAAAATAAAAGATTATAATTCGGATTTGAGTATTATGATGGAAGATTATAATAAATTATCATCTTCATTTTCATTTAAATATTTGAAGGTCGGTTTTCTGGGAACTGCACTTTTATGTTCTTCTCCGTCTATATATGCAGCAAATGAACCAAAAATCTATAATATAAAACATGAAATCCAAGAGAATGCTTTAAGTATAGTTAATGATTGTGATGTATCAATAAATTTATTTATTGATACAGTTAATAGTTTTCAAAAATTTACATTTACTAGAAAATCTGTAATACAGGAAATTTTATCTTTCAAATCATTAATTAATAATTGGGATGGTTATAATGCAATGCCATTAGAAATTGAAAGTGCGAGTAATACAATCTATCTAATAAATTTATTAGATGAAAAGATAGTTGGTAGTATAGACGATTTGTACCCAAATCCTCATGGAACAATTTCTTTTGAGTGGGTAAATAGTTTTAACGAAAAAATATATTTAGAAATTGGAAACGAATCATTTTCATTCTTTGTAAAGTTTAATTCATCAAAACCTTTGTTTTTCGATAATTTAGAAATATCTGATGAAAATATTGAAATTCTTGCGAAACATATTAGGGCTGTCTAATAATAGAATTATAAAAAAAGTTACAATACCAATTAATTTTTCAGAAACAGAAAAAATCTCTAGAACGATTTTTTCTCCAATGAATATGAAAAATGATGACTCTTTAAGAAATAATTCTTTTACAACCCCCGCTCGTTTAGATGAAGTTTCAGTTAATAGACTGGATTATACGACTTCAAACTTTATAAAAAAAGTAAGTAAGTTTATTTCAAATCCTAGTTCAGGAAGAACATATTATGGTTTAGCTATTATTGATGTAGAAGAAATATATAGTTCCGATTCCGATATAGTGTATACACCTAATGAGATAAAAATAAATAATGTCATAATGAAAAATAAGTTTCATTCTGATATTAAAATTGGTTTTGTAAAAGAAGCTGGGAAGCCTTTACCTATGAAATATGCATTTAAAGTAGAACAAATGGTTAAGAAAGCTAGGTTTTATAAAGATGAAAACCCAAACTCTGACACTTGGAATGGTGAGGATTTGGTATAGAAATCTAGTGTTTCATTTAAACAATCTTACTTTTTCACAGCAGAGTATACACCAAAATTTCCATTAATCAGCACATTGTCCATCCCATTCACGTCCCCATCCAGATTATAATCGCCAGGATGGTAATTCAGGAAAAAGCCATTATCATCATTCCATACCTTCCGGTCATTCACGTTGACGTCATAGCCAGCAATATCGGTCGCCCCATCTCCAGCAAACACACCCCAGACACCACTAGTCAACTGTTTTTGGCCAAAGCCTCCAGCATTATAACTATCGGACACTCTGAAGTCGAAGTATGCAATATCTTCATCATTATCAAAATGTGCTGTTACATCACTCAAGGCGGGCAAATGGTTGCGATGGCGAACCAGTAATCGGTAATATCCAAGAGGAAATGACTGCTCAAAGTAAAAGGAACGCCCATTTTTATCAACAATACGACCATCTGCCAACAAAACACTTGGCGAACTGGCGACCAAGGCCAGATTGTTATCATCATCACGCAACTCTACCCAGAGCCAGTCAATCAGTGCATCATTACCTGTCCAACCTAGTAAATCAGGATTCAGTAAATGCGTTCCCACAAAAGGGTCAATCAAAGGCACAAGCTGTAAGCGATCTAAGTCATCACGCATCAAGTTGGTTGTCAGATCATAAGCGCCTTCCAACCAAATCCCAATGTCTACTAAAGATTTGCGATTGTGCTCATAAGCTCCAATATCATACGCTGGCCCTTGCGGCCGAACTACCTGATCTAAATCCGCAACCAAATCCTCAAATCCCAATGCCTCCATCTCTGTAGCTGTAGTGCCGAGATCAACCGTTCCACAAGTAGCACAGTTGCTAATACGATAATCGCGATTATAGGAAATTACAGTTAGTACATAAGTAGCGAGTGGGATGGCTTTTGACATATCACCAGGCGATCACTAAGTACGTGAACTATTGTGTTTATCTGAAATATTTATTATACTCTATTAAATTTTTCAAACGTTAGACCTCTATACATATTTTGAAGAAGAAGAATTTCAGAGCAAAAAATTAAACTATTAACAAACTCAACACCTATGAAATTCAGCCTTTTAGTTGTTTGTCTAATGTTCGGCACGTCACTTTCAGCACAATATGACTATCGTGATTTTTTCTCCAATGATTCTACCTTCTATGCTTATAATTCGGATTCTACAATTGTAGCTGGAAAAACTAAATTGTATTGGAATAGCCCTGCAGGCCTGAATCTTATTAATGATTTCACAGTACAAGATACTACCTTTTACATACGAGATTTCGATGCAGTGACCGACTCATTATGGTATACAATCGTAGGAGATCATGGTTGGACTGGAGACAATCTTCAAATGTTTAAATCTGAAGACAAGGGTATTAATTGGGAAGTTGACACTTCTTATTTTGCTGCTACAAAACTAGCAGACTCCTTATATATTCTAGATGATCACAATGATTTGAATCGAATTATAGTCCTTTCAACTGATACCTTGTTGCTATTTGTAGGATACTATCAAAGTGGGATATTTTATTCAATTGATGGAGGAACAAATTGGCAACTCTGGTTTGGCAACTTAATTGTTAATTATAGAGGGATTTTCGAATGTGGAAATGAGACATATTTATGGGGAATAGAAGGTGACGCCTTTGCTGCTTCAATGTTTAAATTCCCCTCTCATTTGTTATTATCTCCTGATACTAGTGGCGTTTGGACAAACTCCCCTCCAATGATTTACCATCCAGACTGTTATAATGGAAACAACGTAAATTGTGTATACAGTTTTGCAACTACCAGCTATGACCAATTCCTTTATTTTAGGAATTACGTCGATAGTGTTTGTACTGTTACCACTGGAATATTACCTGAAGACTCAACACCTTTTGAATGGATCATTTTCCCCAATCCGTCAAACAATGGTGTTTTTTATGTAGAAATAAATTCAAAGTATACAGCTAACACGCATTATACTATTTTTTCGATACAAGGAAAGATACTGGTACCTAAATCTGAGATAACTGATTCCTTTTTGAAACTGGATTTGTCTTATTTCAGTCCAGGGGTTTACTTTATTGCTGTTGAATCTTCAAGAGGAAAGTATATTAAGAAAATCGTGATTTAGAACCGTCAACTATTACTGTGCAAGTCAAAGCGATTTCACCGTTTTTGTAAAAAAGTAATTACGTTTTTCTTTTCTTTTTCTTCGCTGCAGGGAATAGCACATTATTCAAAATCAACCGATATCCAGGAGAATTAGGATGCAGATTTAAGTCTGTTGCTGGATCATGTACATAATGTCTATAATCTTCAGGATCATGACCGCCGTAAAATGTCCAGGTGCCAAAACCGTGTTCTCCGTGCATATATCTTGCCTCACCTGCAGGTTTGTTTTCTCCCATGATTAGCACAGAACTCTTGATCGTTCTCTTCACATAAGAAGTGGTTTGTCCCATGTAGCCTTTTACTGTTCTGGTGTGATTTTGTGTCAACATTGTAGGAATCGGATCCCATTTTGCTGAAAAATCAAACAAGGTAAAGTAGTCCAGTTTCATATCTACTTTCCTGGTTGAAGAAGCATCGATATCAGAAAACTCATACTTCATTGGATCACGCACTAGTTTAAAGTTTTCAAAGGCGAATGTCTTGCTAAAATCCAATTTGCTTTGCGCACTTGGGTCCTGGCCATCACCATCAAACATCCGTTCACAGATGTCGATTCCTTCAGCAGCAAGCGCAATGTCATACGAATCTGTAGCAGAGCACATCGCAAACATAAATCCGCCACCTCCAACATATTCTTTTATTTTCTTGGCTACTGCCAGCTTCAGCTGAGACACTTTCTTGAAGCCGTGCTTTTTAGCCAGACCTTCCATTTCAGCAACATGGTTTCGATACCATGGTCGACTTCCATAAGAGGCATAAAACTTACCGTATTGCCCGGTAAAATCTTCATGGTGCAAGTGCAGCCAGTCGTACTGTGCGAGTTTGTCCTCCAATACCTCAGTATCGTAGATGATGTCGTACGGAATTTCCGCATAAGTCAATACCAGTGTAACAGCGTCGTCCCACGGTTGAACTTCTTCTCCCTTAGCATTGACCGTAGGCGAGTATACTGCTACCTTTGGTGCGGTTTCCAGTTTGATGGCATCCATGTTTTTTTCAGGATCTGCTATCTGCTTAAGAATTGTCGTAAATTTCGCATCTGGGATGACCTGATAGCTCACGTCTCTGGTCACGCATTCCTCTTGGATTGCCATGGCGTTTTTTAGCGCAAAACTACCACCTTCGTAATTTAATAACCAGTGGACTTCTGCCTTCTTTTCAAGTGCCCAAAAGGCAATACCATATGCTTTGAGGTGGTTTTTCTGGTCTTCTCCCATTGGAATAAGAATATAAGACGCCATCACCTGACTGACGATCATCAAGCACACCACTATTAAAATTAATCTCTTCATTTGAATGATTTATACATTGACTTCCCTTTAAGGAATACTTACGTTGCTTATGGCAAGGATTATTCCAAGAATAGATATCTATTGCAAAATAAGGAAACTAATCACTATGTGTCAAGTATTACGAGATAAATTTGACTTTGGTCGACTAGTTTAGCAATGGGCACAAGAATACTCAGGTTGCCACATATTTTCCTTTGGTTTAGTATTGATAAAATAGTTTAAGCGTCTTCCTTCAAACCTAAAGACAACACCAAACATGGTACAAGCAATTGCATTCCAACAAAGTACACATGTGGCAATTCTAAATAGCCATTTTATTACTTTTGAATAGTGCCAGAAAAGAATGCTCATTCAGCAATTGAAACCAGTCAGATAATTAAAAATACCATATTATTTCGGTAACTTTATTGATTAATCCTCCTATGAAGTTAGATCTTAACTTAGGATTTCGGAGATAACAACCCTTTCTTCCCAATCCCAATCTTTTAGAAATTCGTTTATTTGAATTTCTGAAACTTACATTTTTGAACTTTCAACGACAACTTTTTTTTATGAAACGTGGAGTATGTGCATTCCTATTTTCGGCGGTGTTTCTATACATTGGATTTTCTTTTGATAAACAAGACTTCATTTCTTCTGAATTCTCCTCAAACAAGCAGTTTATCAATGAAAAAGAACAAGAATTTTGTGGTTTTGACGCTATGTTTCGAAATAAAGGAAATGGGAATGTTATTGAATCCAGAATCAAAGCTATTGAACAACAAGTCCAAATTTATTTAAAAAACAAACCTCAAAAGTTTGGTAAGAATCCACCATACGTTTTCCTTCCAGTTGTTGTACATATAATTCATCAAAATGGACCTGAAAATATTTCAGACATCATGGTTCAACAAGGCATTGATGATTTAAATGAATCATTTGCCAATCTTAACTACTACGATCAAGGAACGGGATCAAATACTTACATTCAGTTTTGTTTAGCCACTACGGATCCTGCAGGTAATCCTTCTAGTGGAATTAATCGAGTTGTTTCTCCTCTTTCTGATTTTACAATGGAAACTCAAAATGTCGCAGTCAAGGCATTGAGCTTCTGGAATTCTTTTGATTATGTTAATCTCTGGCTGGTAAACGAAATCTGCAGTAACGCTGTTGGTTGTGGGGTCGCGGGTTATGCCACCTTCCCTGGAGCTCATGGGAACCCTATTGATGGCTGTGTCATTGAAGCAAGATTCTTTGGCTCCAACAAGCCAAACTCTGCAATTACTTCTCACGAATTGGGGCATTACCTTGGTCTTTACCATACATTCGAAGGAGGATGTACCAATTCAGACTGTACCGCTCAAGGAGATCGGGTTTGTGATACCCCACCAGATCAATCTACAGCGATATCCTTGTGCAGCAGTCCTCCTAATACCTGCAATACCGATGAGGATGACCTTTCTGGAAACAACCCATTCAGACCCATTGTTAACGGTGGTCTTGGAGATCAGAATGACATGATTATCAATTACATGGATTATGGGGATAGAAACTGCTACAGCGCATTTACGCAAGGGCAGGCAGATAGAATGATGGGATTCGTTCAAACAACAAGAGCTAGCTTATTGGCCAATAGCTTTTGCACGCCGACATGCTCTACGCCTTACTCCGCATCGTTTACAGCAAGCAGCAATCCAGTGACTTTGAATTCGACTGTCAATTTTACCAATACCTCTTCAGGAGGAACTACTTACGAGTGGCTGATTGACGGCGTTCCTTTTGCAACGACTTCAAATAGTAGCTACCCTTTTTCAGCTGTTGGAACCTTCACGATCACACTAAATGTAACTTCTACAGATCCGTTATGTTTCGAAACATTTGAAATGGAAATCGAAGTGACTTGTTTTGCACAGGCCGCATTTACACCTTCTGCAACCAGCATTTTCCTTGGCAATAGTGTAACGTTTACCAATAACTCTACTGGGGCAATCTCCTATGAATGGATTGTAAACAACAATTCGGTTTCCTCCGTTATAAATTATACGCACACCTTCAATACGGCAGGAAACATCCCTGTGATGCTTGTAGCAAACGGTATTGGGTGTTCCGACACCACACTTACTTATATCTCTGTTAACACCCAGGAGGACTGCGAAAACGGTATTGACGATGACGGCGACGGGTACATTGATTGCTACGACCCAAATTGCGTTTGTAATGAAAGCGACTGTTCGGTTTCCGTATTACCCACCAACTTCGCAGCCAGATTAGCTTGGAGATCGGATGTCGATCTGGCTAGTGTTCTTGGTGTCCCAATGGTAGGAAACCTCAACCCATTAGTCGATAGTATGCCAGAAATTGCCATAATTACAAATGGAACAAATGAGGTGCTTCTCTTTCAAGGTGATGGATCAAACGATACAAATCCAGATGTACTTTCGCCAGGTGGATTTGAAGCTTATCCTGCTACTAATGTTGGCCTTGCTGATGTTAATGCAGATCAGGTTGGTGAATTAGCAATTGTCGGTGCTGATAGAAGAATTCGTGTCTTTACCGATTTTGTTGCTGGCAATAACCCTCCAATGACTTTAATGGCAACATCCACTGGGTTTGTTCAACATTCAGATAACAAACTTTCTTTTGCTGACTTCAATAGTGATGGTATCTCCGAAATCTATTCTACAAATAGCATCTTTCAATTCGACTTCTCTGGGCCTGTTACACTTAATAATGTAGTTAGTGGTACTGGAGCAGGAGGCGTGTTTTCTGGTGGAGGGTTCGTAACTGACTTCCCTTCTAATCCAGTCGCTGTTGATATTCTTTCTGTGGCAGATTGTGGTGGTGACCCAGATTGTGAAGGACTGGAACTGGTCGGTGGTTATCATATCTATTCTGTGGATCTGGATCCCAATGATGGCGATCCGGTAGAAATGAAAATTCAAAGAGACTTGAGAGTCATGGAAAGTAATCCTAAATTTTTGGATGGATATACTGTAACTGCAGATGTAAACCTCGATGGTAATCTTGATGTCGCAGTGGCTACTAGGATCGCAGGGAATCACATGATTTATGTTTATGACAAAAATGGCCTTATTGAAGAATTCTCAGTGGGGACTACAACTTCTGCCGGAATTATTACCATTGCAAATGTATTCGATGATACCGCAAATGGTTTTGCAAACGATTATCCTGAAATCCTAATTTGTGCAAAAGAACAGTTACTGTGCTTCAATTTAAATGCAGCAGTAGCAAATCCAGTCACAAAAGCCTGGTGGATCCTTCCTACTGATGACAAATCCGGAGTAACAGGATCCACCGTATTTGATTTTAATGGGGACAAGATTTATGAAATCGTTTACCGAGATGAAACAGATTTGAGAATCCTGTATGGTGGTCCCGCACCTTTCCCCGTTGGCGTCGACCTCCAGAGAAACTGGTACACCTATGAAGCTTTTTCAAGAACCTATGACGAATATCCGATTGTAGCAGATGTAGACAATGACAATGAATCTGAAATCATCTTTACAGCAAAGGTGGTGCAAGGAACGGATTACGCAGGTCGTCTTCAAGTGTTGGAATCCGATTTGACTATTGCTGATCCTTGGTTACCTTCGAGAGCTTGTTGGAATCAGTATGGCTATTTTGGATTAAACATCAACGAAGACCTTACTGTTCCTGCTAATCAACAACAGCATCATCTCGAATTCCCTGTGGGAAGCGGCTTGTATCCCTACAACAATTATTTGGCTCAAGTCCCTGATCTTGACGAAAACTTCGATCCTTATTTACCAGTAGCGGATGCCACAATTTTCATTGATACTGCTAATTGCCAAGGTACAACTCTTGATGTCACTATCACTATTTGTAACAATGGATACCGATTGCTTCCGGACTCTCTGCCCGTTACCTTTTATCCTTCTGATCCAACCACAACACCCGCAATACCAATTACCACTCAAGTTACAGGTATAAACATTGCCCCGGATAGCTGCAAGCAAGTCATTTTTAGTTTCCCAAACACGGGTGTTTCCTTCTTATGCGCAACGGTTAATGATAATGGCACACTCGCAAGACCATATGATCTTTCCACTGATTTCCCAATGACAAGTATCCTCGAATGTGATTTCACCAATAATCTCGATCACATTGCTGTAGATTTCAGCACAAATACCTTATCTCTTGGCCCTGATATCACCATTTGCCAAAGTAGTGTTACTCCATTAGATGCTGGTCAAGGCTTTCAATCATACCTTTGGCAGGATGGCAGCACAGCACAGACCTTCACTGCTTTTACCGCAGGTACTTATTCTGTTACAGTTGCAGACAACTGTGGTAACATACAAACAGATGCGATCACAATTACAATGACCAGCGGTGGTTTAAATGGCCTAATGGATGCGACCCTATGTGGCGGTGGAACCATAACTGTCTCTGTCCCTGGCGGATATACAAATTATAGCTGGTTGCCAACTATTGGCGTTAATTGTCCAACCTGCCCTACTGTCACTATTACCGCAACTATTGATACTGTTTATGTAGTTACCGCTTTTGACAACAACAACTGCGCAGTCTTTGACAGCATAAGGATTACAGTGCTTAATACTGCTGAGATCGCAAGAGATACGGTCTCCATTTGCAATGGAGAATCGGTAATTATTCATGGCAATCTTGAATCCATTCCTGGTAATTATATTGACACGATAACGATTCCAGGGTCCTGTGATTCTTTAGATATTGTTACACTTATCGTGAATGACAATCCAACACTTGCAGTTACTCCCACAAACACTAGTTGCACGGCCTGTATCGGTCTTGCTGACCTTACTATTTCTGGAGGAACAGTTCCTTTTTCTTTTATTTGGTCAAATGGTGCCACTACTGAAGATATTAGTGGTCTTTGTGAGGGGACTTACACTGCTACTGTGACGGATGTAAATGGTTGTGAAAACACCTCAAATGTTTTTATTCAAAATACCTACACCTTTGGCATTTCTTTTATCGGAGTAGACAATCAAGTGACTTGCAACGGCGCTTGTGATGGTGCGGGAACTGTTACGGCGACTGGCGGCCAGACACCATACACCTACCAATGGGGGAATGGCGCTACTACTACCACAATTACTGGACTTTGCGCCGGAGCCTATCCGGTTACCGTTACCGACACGAATGGCTGTGTAGAAGTAATTGGAATTGTAATAACAGAGCCTACAGCAATTACAATTAATATTGCCCTTGACGGGAACGTATCCTGCAACGGTCTTTCCGATGGTAGTGCGACTGCGACAGCAAATGGTGGCGTTCCTCCTTATACTTACCAATGGGATAATGGCGAGACCACTGCCTCTGTTACGAATCTAGATGCAGGAACACACGTGATAACGATTACCGACGATAGTAATTGTGCAACAACTTCGAGCATACAAATAGCAGCACCAACTTTGCTTTCAGCAACAGCAGCATTAGATGATAATGTCAGCTGCAACGGGTTAAGTGATGGAGGAGCAACTGCAACAGCATCTGGCGGAACAACGCCCTACTCCTATCAATGGGACAATGGCGAAACTACACAATCTGCAACCATGTTGAGCGCAGGAACACATAATGTTACAATAACAGATGACAATAACTGTAGTACAGTAACCACAGTAACCGTAACAGAGCCTACAGCACTTTTCGTTACAACGACATTAGATAGCAATGTTAGTTGTAATGGGCTAACAGATGGAGGAGCAACAGCAAATGCATCTGGCGGAACAACACCCTACACCTATCAATGGGACAATGGAGAGATAAGTCCTTCCGCAACCATGCTTGATGCAGGAAATCATAGCATTACTGTAACAGACGGCAACAACTGTACTACGATAGCCACAATAACGATAACAGCACCCTCAATACTTTCTGCCACAGCCGTTTTAGACAAGAGTGTTGGCTGCAATGGGAATGATGGTAGGGCAACTGTAACAACAACTGGCGGGACAACCCCCTACACTTACCAATGGGATAATGGGGAATTAACCACATCTGCAACGATGCTTACCGCAGGAAATCATAGTGTTACGGTAACAGATGACAACAATTGCACAGTCGTTACGTCAGTTATCATAACATCAATTGCTGGTTTGAATGCCACAGTCACTATTGACAACAATGTCAGCTGTAATGGGCTAAGTGATGGTGGGGCTACTGTGACTGTGACGGGCGGAACAACACCTTATACCTATCAATGGGACAATGGAGAAACGAATCCTTCTGCAACCATGCTTAATGGTGGGAATCATAGCATTACCGTAACAGATAGTAACAATTGCACAGTAGTTTCATCTGTGACCATTGCAACATCCCCTGGCCTGATCACTTCGATCACCGTTGACAACCATGTCAGTTGTAATGGCTTGAGTGATGGAGGTGCAATAGTGTCTGTGACAGGAGGTTCATTGCCTTATACCTATCAATGGGATAATGGGGAAACGAACCCTTCTGCTACAATGCTTAATGCTGGAACCCATAGTGTAACAGTAACGGACGATAGCAACTGTACAGCAGTCGCCACAATTACCATTACCGAACCAATGGCGCTTTCTGCGACAGCAGCATTAAATAACAATGTCAGCTGTAATGGGTTAAGCGATGCTAGTGCTACAGTTGTTGTAACTGGAGGAACACCGCAATACACCTATCTGTGGGATAACGGAGAATCTAATGCTACTGCAACGATGCTTGATGCTGGAAACCATAGTATTACCGTAACAGATAACAATAACTGTACGGTAGTTGCTATCATAACAATAACGGAACCTACAATACTTTCTGCGACAGCAGTCTTAGACAATAGTGTTGGCTGCAATGTGAATGACGGAGGAGCGACAGTAACAGCAACAGGAGGAACCCTACCATATACTTATCAATGGGGCAATGGTGAAACTACACAATCTGCAACCATGTTGAGCGCAGGAACCCATGATGTTACTGTGGCAGATGCTAACAATTGTATAATAATGACTTCCGTTACAGTTACATCTATTGCAGGCCTAAGTGCCACCGTATCCGTTGATAACAACGTTAGTTGTAACGGGTTAAGCGATGGTGGTGCGACAATTGTTGCTACTGGAGGAACAATCCCTTACGTGTATCAATGGGATAATGGAGAAACGAGCGCATCCGCTACCTTATTAAATTCTGGAGTACATAGTGTTACGGTAACAGATGCTAATAACTGTATTACCGCAGCCACGATAACAATAACAGAGCCTGCGGTGCTTTCCACGACAGCGGTCTTAAACAACACCACCAGCTGCAACGGCTTAAGTGACGGCGGAGCAACAGTAACTGCGACTGGCGGTACTCCGCCATATACCTATCAATGGGATAACGGAGAAACGAACTCTTCTGCAACAATGCTAGGGTCAGGAATTCATAGTGTAACAGTAACAGATAGTAATAGCTGTACAGCAACAGCCACGATAACAATAACAGAACCAGCGGTGCTTTCCGCGACAGCGGTCTTAAACAACACCATCAGCTGCAACGGCTTAAGTGACGGCGGAGCCACGGTAACTGCGACTGGCGGTACTCCGCCTTATACCTATCAATGGGATAATGGAGAAACGAACCCTTCTGCAACAATGCTAAGCGTAGGCATGCATAATGTAACGGTGACAGATGGCAACAGTTGTACAACAGCAGCCGCGATAACAATAACAGAACCAGCGGTGCTTTCCGCGACAGCGGTCTTAAACAACACCATCAGCTGCAACAGCTTAAGTGACGGCGGAGCAACAGTAACTGCGACTGGCGGCACTTCGCCTTATACCTATCAATGGGATAATGGCGAGATAACCCCTACTGCAACAATGCTAAGCGCAGGCATTCATAGTATAACGGTGACAGATGGCAACAACTGCACTGCTACAACCACAATAACGATAACAGAACCTGCATTGCTTTCCGCGACAGCGGTCTTAAACAACAACGTCAGCTGCAACAGCTTAAGTGACGGAGGAGCGATAGCAACTGGAACTGGCGGAACAATGCCATATACTTACCTATGGGATAATGGGGAAACGAACCCTTCTGCAACGATGTTAAACACAGGAATTCATAGTGTAACCGTGACAGATGGTAACAGTTGTACTACAGTAGCCACGATAACGATAACAGCACCTGCAATCCTTTCCGCGACAGCGGTCTTAAACAATAACGTCAGCTGCAACGGCTCAAGCGATGGTGTCGCAACGGTAACGGCAACTGGAGGGGCAGCACCTTATGATTATCTGTGGGATAATGGGGAAACGAATCCATCAGCAACATTACTAGGAGCAGGAAATCATACTGTGACCGTAACAGACAGCAATAATTGTAAAGCAGTGGCTAGTGTGACAATATCGGAGCCTAATGCTTTGTCTGCTTCAGCCATTGTAGATAATGATGTGAGCTGTAATGGATTGAGTGACGGTGGCGCAACAGTTACGGTAACTGGAGGAACAACGCCTTATGCTTATCTCTGGGATAATAGCGAGACGACCCCATCCGCAACAATGCTAGATGCTGGCATTCATAACATAACGATCACTGATGCTAACGGCTGTATAACTACAGCGTCAGTAACGATTACAGCACCTGGAGTACTGATGGTGGCAACCGCTGTACTTGCGAATGTCTCCTGTAATGGTTTCAGCGATGGAAGTGCTACTGTGGCTATAAGTGGCGGAACAGGACCATTTGCATTTATATGGAGCAATGGAGAAACAACAGCTACAGCTACTGGATTGGTAGCGGGTACAAGTACTGTTACGGTAACAGATGGAAACGGCTGCGCGACCAATGGATCAGTGTTGCTTACACAGCCGCAAGTATTGGTGTCGAATACGACAACGACTAACGTGAGCTGTAATGGGGGAAGTAATGGGAACGCAACAGTTGCGGTAAGTGGTGGAACAATTCCATATTCGTATGCCTGGAGTAACGGGCAAATGACCGCTCAATTGATCAATGTAGGCATTGGAACCTATAGTTATACAGTAACAGACGTAAATGGATGCACTTCTACTGGTAGTGTTATTATTAATGAGCCGAGTGCCATGAATGGGAACTTGATAGTTAGCTACAGCAATTGTAGTGGACATATCAATTTACAAGTCTCTGATGGAACAGCGCCTTATGTTTACAATTGGAGCAATGGAGGGACAACGGAGGATATCTCGAATCTGCCAGATGGTGTTTATAGTGTTGTCGTTGTGGATGACAATGGTTGTTCATGGACAGGCAATGCGACTGTGATCGTTGCGAATGTACCTATTTCTACCAATGCTGTCGGAACAAATCTATTGTGTAACGGTGATAATAGCGGAAGCATTAATTTGACTATCCTTGCGGGAAATCCACCTTATTCAATTGATTGGGATAATGCGCCAGATGTAGAAGACCCAACAGGTTTGCCAGCAGGAACTTATACAGTAACCGTTACGGATCTCACTGGATGCACTGGAACTGCAAGTGTTAGTTTGTCAGAACCACAAGCATTATCAGCAATCGCAATAGGGACGCTGTTGGATTGTAACGGAGATGCTGATGGAACAATTACCCTTACGGTGAATGGTGGTGTGCAGCCTTATGCCTACAATTGGGATAATGCACCCAATGTACAGAATCCATTTGGCCTGATGACAGGAAACTATAATGTAACTGTTACTGATGCGAATGGCTGCACCACAACAGCAGGAACAAGCATTATGGAACCAACAGCCTTGACGGGAACAATAGCTACTTCGATTGCAGGATGTGCTTATGAGTGCAGTGGTACTGCGACATATACCGCATTGGGAGGAACACCACCGTACACTTATGCATGGTCAGATGGTCAGGCAACACCTACTGTTATCAATCTATGTGTTGGGAGTTATACGGTGTCGGCAACAGATGGGAATGGGTGTGTTATTGCTCAAGCATTCACGATTGGAAGTCATCCGTCTATTTCGTCTAGTACTAGCGTTGTGCAAGGTGTGATTTGCTCTGGAGATAACAATGGGGTTGCAGAACTCACTATTGTTGGGGGTATTGCGCCATTTACTGTACTTTGGAGTAGTGGTAATACAGGCACGATAGCTTCTGGGTTGACTGCCGGGCTTTACACTGTTTCTGTTACTGATGCGAATGGTTGTAAGGCGACATCCTCAGTACAGTTGACTGATCCTACTACACTTACAGCTGTACTTGCGTCAACTGGGACGCAGTGTTTGGGTAGTCTTGACGGAACAGCTACTGCGAATACTGCAGGCGGTGTTCCTCCATATACTTACTTATGGGATAATGGCGAAACAAGCAACCCAGCAATCGTATTAGGTGGCGGTCAGCATATGGTTTCTATTGCTGATAGCAATGGCTGTATGATTGTGGAGAGTGTAGGCGTCAACAGTCCGATTGCGCTTGGCTTGGGGAGTGCTTCTACTAGTCCACCAACTTGCGACGGCGTATCTGATGGATCGGCAACTGTGCTAGGATCTGGTGGCACACCACCGTATACTTATCATTGGGATACGGCGCCACCTTCGACCGGAACGACTGTCAACGGGTTGGGGGCAGGAGTGGTGAATGTTACGATTACAGATGCTAACGGTTGTAATTTTCCAGTTTCATTGACTGTTGCAGATGGTCCAACAGCAATTGATCTTCAGATTATTGGGATGGATCCGCTTTGTTTTGGTAGTAATGATGGGATGGTCAGTATTGTTGCAACAGGCGGCACTCCTAGTTACACTTATCTTTGGAACAATGGTCAGATCGGGCAGACTATTTTTGGGTTGACGCAAGGTACTTATACAGTTACTGTTATTGATGGCAATGGCTGTCTGGCTGTAGCGTCTATTGGCTTGACTCATCCGCCCTTGACTGCGGCGGCATTGCTGGGGACTGATGTGATTTGTTATGGTGAAAGTAATGGTGGGTTGGCGATTATCTCAGCGACGGGCGGAACTGGTATGCTGGAATATTCTTTGGATGGGCTGAACTACCAAACGGACAGTCTGTTTAATGGGTTGAGTGCGGGGATGTATACGGTGTATGTGAGAGACGACAATGGCTGTGTGACTGAGTTTGTTCAAAATGTATACGAACCTGCTGAAATCCTAGTAGATACTGGACCTGATATTGAAATCGTACTAGGTGATAGTGTTCAACTTGATGCTGTCACTAACCATTCTGGGCCTGTGGTCTGGACCTGGAATACTGGAGAATATTTGAGCTGTACCGATTGCGCTGATCCTTGGGTTTACCCGCTGGAGACTGTTACTTATGGAGTGATGGTGGTTGACAGTAACGGGTGTACGGCTAGTGATGACGTTGCCATCATTGTCAATAAAGAGAGAAATGTGTTTATACCGAATACCTTTACTCCAAATGGTGATGGCGTGAATGATATTTTACATGTATTCGGAGATCCATCTGTTTCCAACATTAATATCTTTACGATATACGATCGTTGGGGTGAGTCACTGTTTACTGTTGAAAATGTGATGCCTAATGACCCTACGTTTGGATGGGATGGTCAATTTAAAGGAAAAGAGATGAATTCGGCTGTGTTTGTCTATTATGCAGAGGTCTCCTTTATTGACGGGGAGGAAAAGGTGTTGAAAGGAAGTGTAACGTTATTGCGATAAATGGTGCGGGCTGGTAGCATACCCAATTAGAGCTGTTTGCAGGTGATGGGGACGGTAGTATTAGAAAATCATCGCAGATTAACGCAGATTAAAAAAGATAATTACCACGGAGTAAGATTTGTAAGAAAGGAGTTGATACGCTCTGCTATCTGATTGCGACACTTTGTTTTATAGATCTTGAGCGACTCCCATTGGTGTTTTGAAGCATCAAACGGTAATGTACTTTGCCAGAAAAACCTTCTGCAAATTGATCACGAAAACTGTATTTCTGTAATTGGGAGGAATTGCCATTTGATTGAACGGAGCCCAATTTCTTGAATTCTCCATCATTAATAGCACGTTCTAGGTAGTAATTACCTACCGAATACTCGTACTGGGTTACCCATTCGATGGTGACTTTCTTTTCACTTGAAGTAACAGAAAAATCTACTAAATCAATTACTGGTGTGCTAGTAACTGCGCTAAGGTGCAGTGTCGCTAGGCTGGCAATCAATAATACATTGAAGAAATTATGTTTCATCTTTCCAATATTTTAAACATAGTCTGTATTAATTCATACGTGCTTGTGAATTTTTAGTTTCGTTTTTCATTACAGGAATGTGCAAGTAAAATGCCAGTATTTTAGTTTTCAGAGTAAAACCATATCCTATTTTGAATATGATTTAAATATTTTTCAAAAATATTCACCCATTTTCACTGTTTTATATAAAAAAGTGTGAAAAAAATTAAAAATTTTTCTTGATTATTAAATTACAGGTCTTATCTTTGTTATGGAATTGGTACTGAACAATTACTTTAACATCGATTAATAACAATAAAATGGCAAAAGCATTAAAGTTCGAATATATTTGGTTGGATGGGTATAAACCTGAGCCGAATTTAAGAAGTAAAACCAAAGTAATACGAATGGACGAATACAACGGTGAAGTTGACGTTCTTCCAGAATGGAGTTTTGATGGTAGTTCAACACAACAAGCAAAGGGGAATTTTTCTGATTGTTTGTTGCGCCCTGTTGCTGTTTATCCAGATGCTGCTCGTAGAAATGCGTATTTAGTGGTTTGTGAAGTATATAATGCTGATGGAACGCCACACGCTTCAAACTCTAGAGCGAAAATTGAAAATAACGATAAAGACTTTTGGTTTGGTTTTGAACAAGAGTATGTCATTGAGTATAACGGAAAGCCTATTGGATTCCCAGAAGGTGGCTACCCAGAACCGCAAGGACCTTACTACTGTGCTGTTGGTGATGGCAATGTTTCAGGACGCGAGATGGTTGAGGAACACTTAGACATTTGTCTTGATGCTGGCATCGACCTTACAGGTATTAACGCAGAAGTGTTGCTTGGGCAGTGGGAATATCAAGTATTTTCTAAAGGTGCAAAGACGGCAGGAGATGACGTGATCGTAACCCGCTACCTTCTTTCTCGTATTTCTGAGCATTATGGTGTAAAAATCAACTTACATCCGAAGCCAGTACAAGGAGACTGGAATGGTTCAGGAATGCACTGCAACTTCTCTAACGGGGCTATGCGTAATGAAGGAGGCAAAGAAATGTTTGAAGCCATTTGTGAGAGCTTTAGACCGTTGCACAATAAGCACATGGCGGTATATGGTTCAGACAATGATAAACGTTTGACAGGATTGCACGAAACACAGGCTATGGATAAATTTAGCTATGGTGTGAGTGATAGAGGCGCATCGATCCGGATTCCAGTATCTACTGCTCAAAATTGGAAAGGGTATCTAGAAGACAGAAGGCCTGCTTCTAATGCAGATCCTTATCTTGTAGCTGGTAGAGTCTTGAAAACTGTTGAGACTGCTTCTGTGCTGGTTTAGACAAGAACAAAATATTTTATGATATAGAGACTGCCTGTTGGTGGTCTCTTTTTTTGGGGGATTATTGGTAGCACTTATTACTCAAACACATAAATCACTTCCAGTGGTGAGTGATCACTTAACCCAAGTCCGTTTTCGCCCTTGTTTCTATCCGGATGATCGGTAACCCATTCTGGACCGATTTGGGAGATTTCCTTGTGTTGTTGTTGGATATTGGGGCAACCGTTGCGTCGGAGAAAAATATAATCGATGATGGCTGTTTTTTCCCAGTTGCTGTGTTTTCGGGAGCCATCGAGTGGGGCGTCTTCTACGTCCATTAGCTGAAGCATTTTGGTGTAGTTTTCTTGGTTGCTCATTCGACAATTCATATCACCGACTACAATTTGAGGAACGCCTTGTTTCTCATTAGGCTTGAGGAGTTGCTCGTACATCATTTTATACTGTGTTTGGCGTTCAGGTGTTGCCCGTCCGCTATTGACGTGTGTGCCTAGGATTTGGAAGGTGTTTTCATTGCGGTAGCCTTCTAGGAGCATAGCGCCTTTTCGTGCCATGCAGTCAATGCCAGTACAATTGTCGAATTTTACGGTTCCTAATTGTTTGAGTGGGGTTTTACTGATGACCCATATCCCGCTATTTGTCTTGAGGGTGAGCGCTTTTTTGTTGGCGGGGCCGTACTGATACGGGTATATCGCTTTCAGGCCTTTGCTGAGGATGTTTCGGGGTTTTGTTTTAAACGCTTCCTGGAATACAATGATGTCAAAATCTCTTTTTTTGATTTCGGTAACGATTCCCTTGGCACGGTTGGCTTTCTCGCTGCCACTAAATATGAAGTAGGGCAACATATAAATGTTCCAAGACAAGATTTTGAGTGTTTTATCCTGCTCAACGATGGTACCAGTTTGGGCAAACCCCATTACAGGAATCATGCCCGCAATAAATAGGATTAATATGTGCTTAATTTTTATCATGTATTGCAACTTAAACAACTGATTTTCAAAGATTAAAAAAACGGAACGAGGTCACTTTAAAATTATGAAAAAAAACAGGGTTCAACGAACTTTTTTCTAAATAATTGCGTTATAATAGTATCTGAAACTTTTTACTTATAATATTTTAAATGATGCCTGGATAAGCTAAACTCCTAAAACCGTTACAATAAATTGTTGTCTAATCTAATCTACAATTATTAAACACCAGGTAAAACCATCTGAAAACACCGCACACTAGGAACTAAAAAATCAAAAAAGGCTAAAAAAGGGTCTGGTTTTCCAGACTCCTGTGACCACCTTTTGTCTTATTCCAATCCTTTAGCGCAACTGGAGCGGAGTGGCAGCAGGCAACACAATTACTTCGAGTATTGCTCGAATTACCCCATTTACATTGTGACTTGGGATTGAGATTTTATTGTTTGAGGTCAAAATTAATTGTGATGAATACGATTCAACTAATTGTTAAAAGACTACTTGAGTTTAGCCTGCTGGTAGTAGCGCTAAACCTAATTTTTGTTATCAATTTTTCTGGTTCCTATTCTGCAGTCATGGATACTGTAGTAGGACTTTCTTTGGTATTTTCTATTGTGATTACGATAATGGGGCTCTTCTATACGCTTTTCGATCTACTAGAGTTTAGTGAGAAGGAGCACGCACCTCTGTCTCCCTGGTTGCTGTTTATCCCATTGGTGAACGCTGTTGGGATTATGGGTATTATTTATTTGATTAGCACTGCTGTGGTGGTGTAAGTGGAAAGGCTTCTGTATCACGTGTTCTTAAAATTTACAGCGTTTATCTATATTTGATCAGGACGATGTGGATTCCATGATGGCTAGTTTAATAAAAATACAATGAATAAAATAAACTTAATAGTATTGTCAATTGCAATTATTGTTTCTTTTGGAAACTGTTCAAATCAACAGAATGAAGAAGTAAATTATAGCTATTATTATAAGGAAATTAACTGCTTTAATCATGTAGAAAGATGTGATGTAGAAATTGTAAAGTTGATTAATTTTGATTCTCTAATTTATGTAAGAAGTAATGAAGAATGGAGGTATGATGAGTATCATGGAAGTTTAACGAGAATAAATGATACTATTTTTCAAGTGAATTGTTCTAATATTATTAGACAAGTGAATAGGAAGCCAATGTTCGAAAAAAATCCTAATCTAATGAGTATAAAGCATGAAGAATCCTTGAACAACACTAAAGTTAAAATCATCTATCTCAATGGATCCGAGGAAAGTATAGTTTTGGGAAATGGTGAAACGATGATTGAATTAAAAGAAGACGTAAAGAAATACGGGAGAGAAAAATTAAAAATTGAGTTAGATTATGATCATCCTGTATTATTAGAAAAAGTTCAATTATCCTCAGGTCGCTATGTTACAACAAAATTCTTAAGAGAAAAAGAACAAATTATTTTTTATGTTGTTATTTCTGATTCTAAAATAAAATCGATAAATTCTTATGAAACTGATTTGTTAGATAGAGGTCCTAGATTTGAATTGAAAAAGATTAAAAAAGATAGATTATATAATAATAGAGTAATAAGATAAAGCACTTAACAAATGCAACTAAAATCAAGTCCAAATTGAAACTGAAAACAATTATACTTTTTGTTGGCTTAATAATAATCGGATGCACTCCAAACTATGATAAAATATTCAATGAGAATAGATTGGAGTTTAAAGTCAAGAGAAAGAAATTTGATCAGTTAGTCGAGTTCGTAAAGACGTCTAAATTAAGACCAAATGAAAAAGTTCCAATAAAGGAATTCAGTTTTGATTTCCAAGAAATAGCAAACGAACTAGGGATTGAATCTATAGAGGTTAATAATTATCGAAATTGTCCTGAAAATTCGATTGAATTTAATATTGGAAAAGGGTGGAATATAAATAAACTAAACTAATTGTCGTTCAATTTATCTATGATCCTTGTAGTGGAAACGCTAAAAAAGGGTATCACTGGTATGATGGAAACCATATGGATGTCTGGGGACTTGGAGATAATTGGGAAATGTTTTCTGATACAGATTTTATATAGCAGATCATCTCAAACTACACCTCCTTCACCCGCACCTTCTTCTTCTTCAACCGAATATTGTCCACAATAGGAATCAGCTTCTCGACAACAGTGCGTTTTACACCAACGAAAGCACAGTCCGCCTTCAATTCAATAATCCCGACACTGTCTTTGGGTAATTGGGCTTCGCGATAAAACAAACCAGCGATGTCACCTTTTGAGATTTTGTCTTTACGGCCACCCGAAACAAAAAGCGTTGCCCAGTCAGCAGGTTTCAGTGTCTCGCCTGCCCCTAGGACTTCCTCTTCCAGATCACCGAGATAATCAGGGCGTTCCTCATCCTCCCACAACAGCACAAAAGCAGATCCGCTGCGGTGCATCCGTGCCGTTCGACCATTTCGATGCGTAAACTCCTCCGCGCGCATCGGCAAGTGATAGTGGATGATAAACTGGATCTCAGGAATGTCGATACCCCGTGCTGCCAAATCCGTCGCCAGCAACAACTGATGCGTGCCATTGCGGAATTTGATCAGCGCACGCTCCCGATCTCGTTGCTCCAGACCACCGAAAAAACAGCCATGCGAAATGCCTGCATCCGTCAAGTGATCACTCAACCGTTGTATCGACGCCTTGTAATTGAGGAAAATCACGCCAGGCACATTGCCCAAGTGTTTCAAGGCTTTCACAAGCGTATCCAGCTTATCCTTTTCAGGAGAAATAATAGTTTTGACTGTCAAATTTGTCGACCATTCCTCCAAGTAACTAATCGTTACAGGGTTTTTGAATTCAACAAAATCAGGCAATTCCACTCCATTAGTCGCAGACGTCAATATTTTCTTTTGAGGGGCAATCAGCTCTAGAATCTGTTCCATTTCTTCAAGGAAACCAATTTCTAGGGACTTATCAAATTCATCTAGCACCAACGTTTTAATCTCCTTGCCAGAAATAGTACCACTCTTCAAGTGATCCAGTACCCGACCAGGCGTTCCCACAAGAATTGCAGGCGGTGACTTTAGTTCCATTTTATCTTTAGACCGGAAGCGACCACCATATACGGCATTCGTCTTGATACCAGCACCCATATTCCTGATCACCTGTTCAATTTGAATAGACAACTCTCTGGTAGGCGTCACAATCAACGCTTGCACTTCCTGAAGGTTACGATCTAACTCCGCAATAATCGGCAATAAGAAAGCAAGTGTTTTCCCTGTACCAGTAGGGGATAAGATCATCACTTCATCAGAAGCATGAATTGCTAATTTCGCCTCTTCTTGCATCTCGTTTAGCTTTGTAATGCCTAGCTTACCTAGCAATTCCTTTTGATTCTTTATTGCCATTCTATTGTTTCGTTATACCGATTTCTAAAAAAACTCCTTGCTCTTGGCAACAAACTAAGTTGCAGGACAAAGATACTTTAAATTCACCCCGGATTATATTTATTGTAAAGGCACACACAACAAAATCCTAATCCCAAAGCGTGGCTTTTTTTGTAGGTTCCACACATAATTTGTCAAGTCGTACTTTCAGCGCTCCAATTTTGATGGTTGTTCTGATTCCCAGGGTTTTACCCTGGGCTGGCAGATGCCGTACTTTCAGTACTCAACTCGATTGGGTTAATTAACTCAAAACCCCCAAATCCTTACCAACCTTGGTAAACGCTGCAATCGCCTTATCTAAATGCTCTCGATCATGCGCTGCCGACATTTGCACTCGAATCCTTGCTTGACCTCTAGGCACAACAGGGAAGAAAAAACCAATTACATAAATTCCTTCTGCTAGTAGGTCTTGCGCCATTTTTTGCGCCAACTCCGCTTCGTACAACATAATCGGTACAATCGCGTGTACGCCAGGCTTGATATCAAAACCCGCTGCTGTCATTTTTTCTCGGAAGTAAGTTGTGTTATCTTCCAATTTATCCCGCAATTCCGTACTATTTTCCAGCAATTCAATTGCTTTGATGGAACCACCGACAATAGAAGGTGCTACAGTGTTGGAAAACAAATAAGGACGTGACCGTTGTCGCAACATCTCCACAATTTCCTTGCGACCACTGGTAAACCCACCACTCGCTCCGCCTAGCGCTTTGCCTAGCGTCCCAGTGATGATATCCACGCGGCCCATCACACCACAATGTTCGTGAGTTCCTCGGCCTGTTTTCCCTACAAATCCGGTGGCGTGACATTCATCCACCATCACCACAGCATTATATTTATCAGCTAAATCGCAAATCTTATCTAATTGGGCAATCGTGCCGTCCATTGAAAACACCCCATCCGTTACGATGATTCGATTGCGTTGTGCTTGGGACTCGATCAGTTTTGCTTCGAGATCTTCCATATCATTGGTCTTGTAGCGGTAGCGTGCCGCCTTGCAAAGTCTTACCCCGTCAATAATAGAAGCATGATTCAAGGCATCTGAGATAATCGCGTCTTCCTTGTGAAATAAGGGTTCAAACAAACCACCGTTAGCATCAAATGCTGCCGCATAGAGTATAGTGTCTTCTGTGCCCAGGAATTTAGAAATTTTTGCTTCTAATTCCTTGTGAATGTCCTGTGTTCCGCAAATAAATCGTACGGAGCTCATTCCGTAGCCGTGAGAGTCTATCGTCGCTTTTGCTGCTTCGACGAGTGTTGGGTCTGACGATAAACCTAAGTAGTTATTTGCACAAAAATTAATCACGGCTTCTCCGGACTGTAGGCTGATGTCTGCGCCCTGTTCGGAGGTAATGACGCGCTCTGCCTTGTAAAGGCCTGACGTTCTGATGTCGCTGATCTCTGTTAGGAGACGTTCTTTCAATTGATCATACATGTTCTCAAGTGTTTTATTGATGCAAATTTAAAGGTAAGTGATTAAATTCATTAAATAATCATTAAATTTATGATAAATAGTCGTTAAACGGCCACGCTAGCTCCATTCAATCAACCATTTTGGAACGGTGTTTGGATTAAGCAGCATGCGTTTCAACTTATTCACTTAAATCGAAATTTTCAAATCATGAAAAAAATAGTCTTACTTACTCTCGCAGCCACCTTCTTGTTCACTTCCCTTGCCATTGCTCAGGACGCCGTCATCGGTACTTGGAAAACCATTGATGACGAAACTGGAGAAGCTAAATCCCATATAGAGGTTTATGAAAAAGAGGGCAAACTCTATGGTAAAGTCACTAAATTATTGAGAGAAGCGCATGTCGATGATGTGTGTACTGCCTGCAAAGATCACAGAAAGGGACAGAAAATTTGGGGTATGGAATTGATGTCAGGACTATCTTGGGATGATGACGAATATAATGGTGGAGAAATCATGGACCCCGAATCTGGCAAAGTCTATAGTTGTAAAATGTGGAGAGATGGTGACAATCTCATTGTCCGTGGGTTCATAGGGTTTTCCTTGATAGGCAGACAACAGACTTGGTTACCCGTTGCTGTAGCAGCAGGAGAATAATCATTAAAAAATATATGAGGCAATACCTCATTACTAAGAGCAGATCAGATGTTTGACGTCTGTTCTGCTCTTTTCATTTCGGGTCATTAGGCATCTTTTTTCAAGACAATCTGTTGCGCTTGTTTTTCAATAATTTTATCAAATAGTTCTTTCAATCCGTGATACTCTGTTGGAGAATAAACGGACTTTGATAGTTTTAACTTGCTTAGTAATTGAATCGTATTGTCTTTTTGTTCAATCACATAGCGGTAGTTTGCTGTACCGTCTGGAATTTTGACAACTAAATTTTCTGGCATGTCTACTACTTGATACCCCTCAGGGATAACGAATTTGAAGATTACTGTTTCGTTGATGGGGTAAGCAATATCTATAGGGTAGTTTCTCTCTTTTAGCTTAAACGGGTTTTCCGTTTTTGGATCTATCATGATGGGGTTTAGATAAATCTTCTCTGCCAATTGCATATCGTCAAAGGTAACTTTAATGTCTTCCACATATCGATTTCCGATTTCCTTATGTCCTTTGAAGTTGGCATTTAGAATAGAGCATTCTACTTCATTACCGAGATATGTTTTTAGATAACGCACTTCGCCAAAACTAAGGTACTTATCTCTTGTAGTAATAGCAGGATATCCCAAATAACGGGTTACTATATATGGCCTTGGAACTCATTGTCTATTAACTCTAAATTCAGATTGCGGGTTTTGGCGGATTAATGCGAGGTGATTATTATAAGTTTTAATAAGGAATTTTCATTCAATAAGGCTTTCACTAAAGAAGTTTCTAGTTCTCTACAATTTATTTAATGATAGCTGAGAAATACAGTACTTTTAGGACTAAACATAACACCGTCTGAATTTCCTAGGACATAATCCCTACCAAAGCAGGTTTTTTTGCATTTTTTATGTATATTTGCACACGAAAAGAGTAATAGAGGGGACGACTAGTCCCCTCTTTTTATTGATAATTAGGAATAATGGCATCAGTAAACGAGATGATCTCTGCGTGGTTGGAGACCAAATTTAAGGAAGAAGACTATACAGATGTCTACCTGGTAGAATTGAACTTCATTGCTTCTAAAAACAAAATGGAAGTGTTTTTAGAAGCTGACGGACGCCTTGATATTGGCAAATGTGCCAAAATCAATCGTTACCTACAAAATCTGTTGGATGAAAACGGAATATTGGGAGAAAAATACACCCTTGATGTTTCGTCGCCAGGTGTCGGGAAACCTTTAAAGTTGCTCCGACAGTACAAGAAAAACTTGAACAGGAAGATGGAAGTGTGGTTACTTGAAGGAAAGCCCGTTACAGGAGTATTGCAGTCATTAGACGATGACAAAATCCTGATTGTTCAGGAAAAAAGAAAAGGAAAAAAGAAGGAATTCATTAATCATGAAATTGCTTTTGATCAAATAAAAAGAGCAGTAGTTAAAATTAGTTTTTAAAAAATAATAAAATGGGAATTAATCTCGTAGATTCATTTTCGGAATTTAAAGACATGAAAAATGTTGACCGGCCCACAATGGTGAGGGTTTTGGAAGATGTATTTCGTACTTTAATTCGTAAGAAATTTGGTTCGGATGAAAATTTCGATGTCATTGTAAACACCGATAAAGGTGATTTAGAACTTTGGAGAGTAAGAGAAATCGTTCCAGTCGGCGAAGTAGAAGACGAGCGGAAACAGATTTCAATCACTGAAGCCTCCAAAATTGAAGACGATTACGAAATTGGAGAAGAATGCTATCAGCAATTATTCTTGATCGATTTTGGTAGACGAGCTATTATGGCCGCCCGCCAAACATTGATTTCAAGAATTCTTGAATTAGAAAAAGACGAAATTTTCAAAAAATATCAGGATCGTGTTGGCGATATTGTCCTTGGTGAAGTACACCAAATACTCAAACGAGACATCTTGATCCTTGATGATGCCACTAATAATGAATTGATCCTTCCTAGAAATGAGATGATCAAAGGAGATTTCTTCAGAAAAGGGGAAATGGTAAGAGGTATTATCAAGTCTGTTCAAATGAACAATAATAATCCACAAATTGTCCTTTCTAGAACTGAAAATTCATTCCTAGAGAAATTAATGGAACACGAAGTACCTGAGATAGAAGATGGTCTGATCACAATCAAAAAGATTGTGCGAATGCCAGGAGAAAGAGCTAAGGTCGCTGTTGAATCATATGATGACAGAATTGACCCCGTTGGCGCTTGTGTTGGTATGAAAGGTTCAAGAATTCACGGAATCGTTCGGGAATTGAAAAATGAGAATATCGACATTATCAATTACACGAACAACGATAGACTCCTGATTCAAAGAGCATTGACACCAGCAAAAGTAACTTCAATCGATCTAAATACAGAAGATAAGCGCGCAGCGGTATACCTGCCACCCGATCAAGTTTCCCTAGCCATTGGTAAAGGAGGACTTAATATCAAGTTGGCAAGTCGATTAACTGGCTACGAACTCGATGTGTTTAGAGATAATGAAGAAACAGAAATTGACGATGTTGATTTAGACGAGTTTGTAGATGAAATCGAAGGCTGGGTTATCGATGCCTTCAAGTCAATTGGTTGTGATTCTGCTAAGAGTGTGCTCAAACTTAGTTTGGAAGAATTGATAAGACGAACTGATCTGGAGGAAGAAACAGTTTCTGATGTTGTTGAGATTTTGAAAAAAGAATTTGAAGATTAATTGCCTTTTCGGGAATTAATTTTTGACTAAAAGCATTATATAGAAGTATAGAGTAATTAGTAGTTTTTTATACATATATTGTAAACACTTTTGGATTTTGGTCCGGGTTGCGAATTGGTGATATAGCCACTGAATAGAAAAATTTATAGATGTCGATACGCTTATTAAAGGTAGCTAAAGAATTGAACGTTGGTACTAGTACTGTCGTCGAATACTTGCAAAGCAAGGGATTCGAGGTAGATAATAATCCACGTACAAAACTAACTCCTGATATGTACGAAGCTTTGAAAAGTGAATTTCAGAGCTCTGTAGCAATTAAAGAACAAGCTGATTCTTTGATGATTGGAAACAATCGTAAGAAAAAGGAAGAAGAAGAAGCCGAACGCGCAAGAGCAGCTAAACGCAAGCAGGAAGAGGCTAAGAAGCAAGAAGAGGCTAAAGCAGCTCTGGAAAAGAAACAAGAACCAACACCTGAGAAGGTTGCAGATCCAGAACCGCCCGAGGTAAAAGAACCAGAAGTGGTTAAAGTCGAAAAACCTAAACTTCAAGGACCTAAGGTCATCGATAAGATTGATCTCGAGGCTGTCGGTAAAACGCCAGCAAAAAAATCAGATCCTAAGAAAAAAGACAAACCCGCAACAGAAGAAAAACCTGCAGTAGCGGCTGAGACAAAACCAAAAGCAGAAGCTGAGACAAAACCCAAAGTAACGGCTGAGACAAAACCTAAAGTGGGCGCAAAAGGCAAACCAAAAGTAGGAGCAGACAATACTTTTAGAGCGGAAACCCCAACTTTAAAAGGACCGAAAGTTCTTGGGAAAATCGAACCAAATAAACCAAGGAGGCCAGAGTCCATAAAACCAGAACTGCACAAAGCCAAAAAAGTAACACTCGCAGGAACAACAGTTGTTGGGAAAATTAAGCTGCCAGAAAAGAAAAAACCAGCCGACAAAACCAACACCAGTAACGATAAAAAACGGAAACGGAAACGCAAAAAAGTCGTTCCGCAGCAAGGAAATAGAACTTCTAGTCAAGGAGGTGGCAACAACAGAAGCGGCGGTGGTGGCAGAAATGATAGAAATAATAGACGTGGCTCTAATAGCAACGATAGAAATAAAAAACCAGAAGTTCAGGAGATTTCCAAAAAAGAAGTAGAAGCTAAAATCAAAGCTACTATGGCCAAAATGGCTGGAAAAGGAAAGAACAAACGATCAAAAATTAGAAGAGACGAACGTTCGAAGAAAAGAGAAAAACTCGAACAGGAAGAAGCTGCAACTGCAGTGGAAAGAGCAAAGTTACAGCTTACAGAATTTATCTCTGTATCTGAGCTAGCAAACTTGATGGATGTCAGTGCAACCGAAGTTATTACTACATGTATGGGACTAGGCGTTATCGTCGCAATCAATCAACGTCTCGATGCGGAAGTTATTGAATTGGTCGCCGACGAATTTGGACATGAGGTCAACTTTATTAGTGCTGAGGACCAAATGGATATGGAAGAGGATGAAATTCCTGATGATCCAGAAGATTTGAAACCACGGGCTCCAATCATTACAGTAATGGGACACGTAGATCACGGTAAAACCTCACTACTAGATTATATTAGAAACACAAACGTAATAGATGCAGAGGCAGGTGGTATCACACAGCACATTGGTGCCTACGAAGTCGTAGTTGGTGATGATAAGAAAAAAATTACGTTCCTAGATACTCCTGGTCACGAAGCGTTTACAGCAATGCGTGCCAGAGGGGCAAAAATTACTGATGTCGCTGTGATAATTGTATCAGCAGATGATAATGTGATGCCTCAAACGAAAGAGGCCATAAGTCATGCGCAAGCAGCAGGAGTGCCCATTATATTCGCTATCAACAAAATTGACAAAGCAGGTGCTGACCCAGAACGAATCAAGGCTGAACTGGCTCAAATGAATCTTCAGGTTGAAGAATGGGGCGGTAAATATCAATCCACTGATATCTCTGCTAAGCATGGTACCAACGTAAATGACTTGTTAGAACAAATCCTTCTACAAGCTGAATTATTAGAACTTACAGCTAACCCTGACAAACCAGCATACGGTGTTGTTCTGGAGGCTTCTTTAGATAAAGGACGTGGTTACCTTGTGAAAGTCTTGGTTCAAGCTGGCACACTCAAAATCGGAGACCCATTAGTCGCTGGTGCACACTTCGGTAAGATCAAGGCTCTTGTAGACGCAAGAGGGCAACGGATTAAACAAGCAGGTCCTTCGCAAGCTGTTATGGTATTGGGAATGAAAGGCGCACCACAAGCCGGTGAGAAGTTTAAAGTAATGCCCTCCGAGCAAGAATCTCGTCAACTAGCGACCAAGCGTGCTCAGATCTACAACGAACAGATGCAGCGTACTACAAAACGCTTGAGTCTGAAAGAGATTGGAAGACGTCTTGCCCTAGGATCCTTTAAAGAGTTAAATCTTATTGTGAAAGGGGATATGGATGGCTCTATCGAGGCACTTTCTGATTCACTGATCAAGAAATCAACAGAGACGGTACAAGTCAACATCGTACACAAAGCTGTAGGACAGATTATTGAATCTGACGTACTGCTGGCTTCTGCCTCTGATGCCATTATTATTGGTTTCCAGGTACGACCATCTGCTGGAGCTCGTAAACTAGCTGAAAGAGAAGGCGTACAAATCAAGACCTACTCCGTCATCTACGACGCTATTGAAGAAATCAAGTTAGCCATTGAAGGCCTACTGGATACCATCAAGGAAGAGAAAATCGTTTGTTCTGTCACTGTTCAGGAAGTCTACAAAATTAGTAAAGTAGGTACTGTTGCCGGATGTATTGTTACGGAAGGAAAAATCAGCAGAAATACCAAAATCAGAATCGTGAGAAACGGGATTATTATTTACCCGACCAAAGAAGGTGTTCAGGCTGAACTAGCCTCTCTGAAACGATTTAAAGACGACGTGAAAGAAGTGAAAAACGGTATGGAATGTGGTGTCACCATCAAAAACTACAACGATGTAAAAGTCGATGATGTGATTGAAGGCTACGAAATCATTGAAATCAAGCAAAAACTAGCATAGTCTGATTCGTAAAATTAAGACTTGCTTTTAGGACTATTCATTGTTGCAATGAATGGCTTAGAAAGCAATGAACAATTAACACTGCAAAATTGAAATTACCCACTTCATTGCGCATAATTATTCATTAACTAACTAAAATTGGAGAACCTTTGCATGATATTCTTATAACCCAAATAGCCAGTTCTGCTATGCAATTTCGAAGGTACATCAGTAAGTAAATCTCAGAAATGGTGCAATTAGCAGGTCTACTATGACATTATCCTTAATCTGTATACTTACTTTATCAATTTAGATGGCATTAGATTCGTTTTGACGTTATACAATTCATGAATTGTAGCTACTTGGAAAAATCCCGAACGGCCATAAGTATTTCAGTATCCTCCTTCAGGAAAGGCTGACAATGATACAGTAGCTCAGAATCCTCTTTATTCTGTTCCAGGGCGTGTCTTAATACCAGAAATGCTTCCTTTCGTTTGCCCAGAGTAAATAAACAAGCCGCTTTACAGAAGTCGAGTTTCTTGGAGTCACAATACATGTAAGACTCTTCAATGACATCCAACGCATGAGTCGGCAATTCGATTTCAAGTAAGAATACAGCATACTGAATCCATTTACAACATTCGTCAGGAGCAAGATCACAAGCTTTTTCTAAAAAATCTCTCGCAAGATCTGTTTCGTCCAAGTTAAAATGAACCATGCCTAGTGAAGCGTAGTAATCAGACTCGCTGGGGTTTATTTCAATGGCTCGTTTTAAACTCTCTTTTGATGAGATCCATTGATTTTGTTCCATATAATACAACCCAATTTGGTGGTGTGCGGTATCATTTTGAGGATCAATTCTTAGCGCTTCTAAATAAAATTTGATGGCAGCTTTAAATTGACCAATCTTCTCGTAAGCCTTACCAATATGAACCGCATTGTCAGCGTTCAAACTGAAAAATTCCAAATAATCATTATAAATCTCTATAGATTTTTCATACATCCCCATGCTAAAATAAGCATTGGCACAATCCACATAAGCCATATCAAACTCAGGATTTATGACCATGGAAAATTCATAAGCATCAATTGCTAAATCAAATTGTTCCAAACTCGAGTAGCATGACCCTAAGTTATACCAAGCCAGGCAAGAATAAGGATCGTTGTCAGTAATATGTTTATGGAGAGTGATCGACTCATCATAAGACTCAGTTACTTCAGTGTAGAAGAATACTCGAGCTAATAATTGATCATCACTATCGTTTGTGAACAGATAATCTTTCAGGACTTGGAAGGCTTTAGAATATTGGAGGCGCTTTTCGTAAAGAGATAATCTTGTAAATAATAAGTCTTGAGAACACGCGCCAAAGAGATCCATTGCTTTATTCAAAACATTCTCAGCTTCATCAGTACGATTGCTGTGCATTAGAATATCCGCTTCAACCAAATAATTCTCTACCAAGTCTCCTTCCATTTGGCTTGCACTAGCAATAAACTGTAATGCAGTATCATAGTTTTTCGATTCAGCCAAAATAACAGCATTCAATCTTAAAAAACAACTAGAATAAGGATAGGTGTCCAATCCAAATTGACAAGCCTTTCGTGCAAAGTCTAATTGCTCTACATCAAGGTAATGAAGGATCAACACTTCTAAGATTTGACTATCGACAAACCAAGATTGATTTAGTGACAGGCTTTCCTCAAATTGTTGGGCAACGGATTTGATATTATCACTATCAAAATTACTTTTCATATCTTTGGGGGGTTTAAGCGCTATAAATATACTAAAGAATAGCCCCTTTACTAGTGTATATTGAAATTTTTCGTGACAGTTTAAGCATAAAACAAATAAAAATTAATAACATTAATGTTTTCAACCTTTCATTTTGATGAATTTAATTTGCTTAAAAACAAATAAAACAAATTAACTTTGGCACGCGTAAAATTATTAATAATCAATAAAACAAATTTCTTATTCTTGCGTACTAATTAGTTTAGGTTAAACGTATTATTCAGTAAACAACATTTGTATTTAATCCAATGATGAACAAACACCTTTATTTATCCATACTTTTTTGTATAAGTTACATTTTGCCTCAAATAGGCATCTGTCAGACGACTCCTTACTTCCAGCAAGAGGTAAATTATGACATTACTGTGACATTGAATGATGTTAATAGTTTGCTTGAAGGGTCTATTGAAATTGAGTATACCAATAATTCTAATGATGAGTTATCCTTTATTTATTTCCACCTTTGGCCTAATGCCTACTTAAATTCAAAATCCGCTTTTGGGCAACAGAAAATTGAAGCGAACAGCTCTAAATTTTATTTTTCTGATGAACAAAGCCGAGGAAAAATCTACGGACTTGAGTTCGCAGTCAACGGTAAGTCAGCAACCCACGAATTAGATAGCGAAAACAGTGATATCGCCATCCTTAATCTGCCAAAACCCCTCAAACCTAATGCCTCTATAACAATCCGTACCCCGTTTATAGTAAAGATCCCGAAATCCTATTCAAGGCTGGGAAGAGTTGGACAGTCTTATCAGTTGACTCAATGGTATCCTAAACCTGCAGTGTATGACCACAAAGGCTGGCACCCAATGCCCTACCTCGATCAAGGCGAGTTCTATTCAGAATTTGGGACTTTCAACGTCAGTATCACCTTACCTAAAAACTATGTGGTCGGTGCTACTGGACAACTCCAGACAAAATCAGAAATTAAGTTCCTAGAAAATAAGGTGCGCGAAACCAAAGCCATCAACTTTGAAGGCGTCAATCAGAAAGCAGCTTTCCCAGATTCAGAAGAAGAAACTAAAACCATTCAGTACCTAGCAGAGAATGTACACGATTTCGCTTGGTTTGCTGATAAACGATTTCACGTGCTCAAAGATCAGGTGACGCTCAACTCAGGAAAAACAGTAGACACATGGGTCATGTTTACCGACCAGGAGGCCAATCTTTGGAAAGACGCTATAGAATATGTTAACCGTTCCGTTAAGTTCTATTCCGAGGAGGTTGGCGAATACCCTTACCCACACGCCACAGCAGTACAGAGTGCCTTGAGTGCAGGTGCGGGGATGGAATATCCAATGATTACCGTTATTGGGAAGTCAGGAGACGCACATGGATTAGATATCGTCATTACTCATGAGGTAGGACACAATTGGTTTTATGGGATTCTAGCCTCTGACGAACGCACACATCCTTGGATGGACGAAGGAATGAATTCCTACTACGAAGCCCGTTACAATCGAAAATACTACAACCAACAAGATGAATTGGATTATGTACTGCCTGCCTGGCTAGTAAAAATGCTAAATGCTGAGGGAAGGGAGTTGGGGCAATTCGCCTACCAGTATTACGCCAGACAAAACATGGCGCAGCCAATAGAAACCCCATCTCAGGATCTAACGTCTGCTAACTACTTCCTGTCAGGCTATATGAGGCCGGCTGGTGCGCTTGCTTATCTTGAAGCTTATATCGGCACACCAACCATGGATAAGCTCATGCAAACCTACTACAATGAATGGAAATTTAAACATCCTTATCCTGAAGATTTCCGTGAGGTCGCAGAACGTGTTTCAGGCAAAGACTTAACCTGGTTTTTTGATGATGTCCTAGGACAAAAAGGAGAACAACCAATAGACTATCAATTAAAGAAGAGTGGTGGAAAACTAAAGGTTACCAACCTAGGAGAAGTGGCAGGGCCATATTCTATTTCAACACTTAAGGATGGCGAAATCGTTGATACGCAATGGTATGAAGGCACCGCAACCGTCAAGGAGCTGCCAATGCCTGCTGGTGATTATGATGAGATTCAACTGGATGCTATCAAAGTCATTCCTGAAGTCAATCGAAAGAACAATGGACAGAAGCGGAGTATCAAACTCAACCTATTGTCTAGTCTGGAAAACCCTAAGCAATCCGTGATTCACTATTTACCGTTGTTGGGTTACAATCATTACGATGGTTTTATGGCAGGGCTGTCCTTGCACAATAAAAATATCCCAGGCAACAAATTTGAGTATCATCTAGCGCCTATGTTCGGGTTTAAATCATCGGATGTTGCTGGAATGGCCGACTTCGCATTGAACAGCTTTCCGCGTAAGGGTTTTCTACAGCAAGCCACTGTTGGGCTTGGATTGAAGTCGTTTCATTATGCGGAGAATGGATTGTTTGATTATGATGACAAGTATTATAGAATAACACCAAGGGTTGAACTTAAATTAAAGCGCCCTACAGCAAGAAGTAAAACCCAACAATCGATTTCATTAAAGGTTCCTGTGGTTATATTGTCAGATGGCACTGTCGCGAGAGACTCAATTGGTGTTGATTCTACAGGGCAGCCACAGTTCAGCGACACCTACTACAATGGTCAGGAGACTACGATAAACTACTATCCTAAATTAACTTATACCCTGTCGGGCAAACAAGGATTAAACCCATTTTCGTTTCAACCTTCAATCGAGTTTCATAAGTTTTCAACACCATTTAGAGATGTGCTCCGATTTAAGGCTGAACTCGAAGCAAAATACAGCTATATGTATCAACGTGGACGAAAGGTCAGTTTTAGACTTTATGCTGCCGGGGCTGGAGATAATAGAGCAGTGAAGTCATTAAATGGCCCCTTTGCCATTAACTTAATATCAGGAGTTGATTCGGATTACTCTTATGATGATTATTTTTTCCACCGTTCACCTGTTACTGCAGAAGGGTCTAATGTTCCTCAATATCCAATAAGCGGCAATCAAATCAATTCGAATAGAGGTGGTGGATTTCACAATCCGGGCATTACTAATCAAGGACAATCTGCGAGTTTTGCTATGGCAGTGAATCTCAAAGCGGATTTACCGTTTAAAGGCATCAATTTACCTTTTAAACCTTATGCAGATCTTGGGTATTCCCTTGGCCCAGATCAAGAAGGTGATTTTTTAGGAACCTTTGGTATTGCAATAGAGTTTTTAGATGCGGTAGGCATTTATTTGCCTTTGGTTCAGACCGAAGACTTTAAATTTCGCGGTGGTTACTTGAATCGCGTTGGCTTTCAAATTGATCTGCATCGTCTTAATGTATTGAATTACAGAAGAGGGTTAAGCTTTTAGACAAAGTTTTAGAAGAATTTTTTGGGCGCGTTTTTCCGGCTATCCGGCACTCTCTACGTTCAAACATAACCTACTATCCGGCGCGCTATCCCTTGTAAAATTTTGGGTGGATTCTGGTATTCGCCAGATCTGTATTCCTAGAAACATGAAAGTCAGATAACAGGGGTTTGCGTGGTGGATAGTAGCGATATTGAGCTTCGCTACAGGTATTAGAAGCACGAGCAGTGATACCGAAAGCTTTCGGGAGAGCAGCCTTGCGAAGATTCCTGAATGATCTCGAAGAGTTTTGTATTGGTCCGACTTTTGGTGCGCCTGATTAGGGCTTGCCTTGGGAGTGCTCCGTAAGGGGATATTGGCTAAAACGTTTCGTATATACGATCCTAGAGCACGACCAATCAAAGATAAACACCAAAAGAATAAGCAGGAGCGAGGCTACTAAGAAATATGCAAATTATTCTAAGCAGATTTACTAGTAGCGATTAAGCTACAAATGTTGCTAATTCCAAGCAAAATCCGGGATGTGCTATATTTGCGTATATACACTTGTTGGGTGGTCGCCTTCTTTTTATTCTTCTTCTAGAAAACCAGTTTTCCTAAGGCAGATTCGAATATTAGTTTCGTAATATTCTCGTCCTTTCCTAACGCAATCAACAAATTCTTTTGCTGGTGGATGTTTCTTTCCAAACTTCTTAAACGAACCTAAGTAATGAATAGGAATTATTTCAGAGTTGCATCATTGATATGCCATCCTATAACATAATTCCTATTTTTGTAGAATTCGTCCTTGACTTCTCTTCCTTCCCAATTAGAACCTGCTCCAAATATTGCCATAATTTATTTTTTCTAGTTTTTATTAGATTATTTTCCTTAAACCATATATACCTGAAAATAGGTTTTCAAGTTTATGCTTAAAATTTATTTTTTTGCCTGAAACAGAAATGTAATCTCTTTTTTTAGCACAATCCTTTCAGCTAACGCTTTCATTTTTTTTGGTGAAAGATAACATATCGTATGATGCGGCGTAGCGGTGATTAACCGCTATGTACGCCATATACATTTGTTATACAAAGTTATTCTTCCTCAAAGTCCAAGTATTCTATGAAATTAGGTTCAAAATTTACTTTGCTTTTAACCTTTAGTCGATTTAGTGTAAAAGTCATTGGTGGGGTGATTATATTGTTTTTATGATGTTCCCTTAATAACTTCCAAAAATTTTCTCTTTTTTCAGTAAAATGATCTTCTATTCGTTCTAAGTCTTCTATATGAAAAACAGTTAACTTCCTTATATTGAAAAAGGGAAAAAGACTTTCGTCTAAGTTTTTACGAAATTGAGTTTCCATTAACTGGGAGAATAAGGGAGTATGAAACATTTTTTCATTTATAATTAACGCAGGATAAATATCAACCTTAGTCTCAGAAGGAAAAGAGGGATCAAACAAAATTGAATTATCCCTTAAATATTCGATGGATTTGATTAACTGAAATAGTCCAAAATTCTTATAAAGAAACTCTTTATCATTTCCACTAGAATCAGTAAACAAGTCCTTGGGCTTGCCTGAAAATTGGATATTCCTTAGTCCATTTGACTTGACTTGGGCAATAAAGACTTTTTTATTATCACGGATATAAACATCTGCAACCTCAATTTCTCCTTTAGTTGTATTTATCTTTAGTTGATCTAAATATAGTTTTACATAATACCTATTGCGCTCAAAAATATTTATGAATTTTTGAGATACATAATGTTCAAAGAAGTTTCCAAAACCTCCACGATATTCTGAGAATTCAATCCCATTATGGACTAGATAGGTATTGAAAAAATCATTTATGAATTGCTCATAACATTTTTCCATTAAAAGGATATAATCTAATATTAGAAATTTACCATCCTTCATCTTATACAATGGGCCAATACGGATTTCACTTATATCATAACAATGGATTGGAGTTGCTAGAGTTCTGCAACTTAGCTTTTCGAAAACCTCTCTTTTCAGAGGATTTATACTACCATTTAAAGCATATACAATATCCAATCCATGTGGCATGTTCCTTTTAACTTGAAGTGAAAAGATAACAGTTAGAAATGTATTAATATCAAACCCAATTGGATTGAAATAACTCCCAATAAATTTGGAATAATCAGGGTTAGGAATAATTATTTTTAGCCAATAAATCAGTCTTTCAACTGACTTTATCGGATTTAAATAAACACTCAATTCATCCATGAAAAGTTGAATAGAAACATGATTCTCTTCTAGGCTATAGTCTTGATCTAGTTCTATTTCAATTGGTGCAATAAACTCATTTATTGAGAAATAATATTTTAAGATATTTATCCTATCATCTCTTGATAGTTTGTATCCTTTTGGTGGTAAATTCGGTCCTTGTCTGATTATTTCATCTAATGCAATTAGATTCGCTTGTCGAGTGAAAATTTTATAAGATTTTAACCCTGGTTCTATATTTTCCACTGCGAAATAGACCAGCTTTACATATTCTTCATATAAACTATCATCCGAACCACAAAAAAATGCTAACTGCTCATACTGAAATTCTAATCTCTCATTAGGAGAAATTTTATCAACAGGTTTTAACCTTGCATTTAAAGCAGCAATTTCTAAGATCAATACATCTTTAGGGATATTTTCCACATATTTCATCCTATTTTCTAGTGGTTTTTCACCATAGATTATTGAATAGGGGACAATTAAGTCCAGTTTTGGTTTTCTTTTTGTCATATTATGTCAAGTAATGCTTAATTGACAAGTCCAACATTATTCTAAGAGGTAAAGTTCTTCTTTTGTGTTTTTTATTTTGTATAACTTGTCTAACCACGCTATAAGGCACATTTCCTACATTTTCCATAAATCGTGTTACAATTATAACACAAATTGTACAATATTAGTTCCTTAAACAATATAAATAATCCTATAAGTGTAAAGCTTAAGTGCTTTTAGCGGCTAAAAAGCACTTAAAGTGACTACCCAATGAATAGAGAAGCAGTTTTTTGATTGAATACATGACCTATATAAGGTCAATTCCCGTTTTAGTTGGGTACTCGTAAAGTTCTGACTTTCGGCAATTCAAAAAGAGATGGACCCGCGACGGCAGACCAGCGAGATTGCTGAACTGCCTAGAGGTAGCTGAGTACTTGCAGGGTGCCGTCCAGTGAATAGCCGCCTTGAGCCTTGTGATTAGCCGCCCTTGAAAAAAACCCTCTCAGTAATCCCTGATTACTCCACCCTCTTCCGTAGGTCATCGACCTCACGAGGTAAGCGTTTAGAAGCACGGTAGTCGCTAAACCATTCCTTGGCTTCGATGGCAGGAGCGCCGAAATACTGTTTATTGGGTTTCAGATTACTAGAAACGCCAGATTGGGCGAAGACTTCAACACCATCGCCAATGTGAATGCGGGCAGAAACACCGACTTGACCCCATAGCTTAACGCCATCACCAATGATTGTTTTACCAGCAATACCGACCTGCGCAGCAACGATACACCGCTTACCGATGAACACACCATGACCAACGTGAACTTGATTATCGAGCTTTGTGCCCTCTCCAATAATAGTATCGCCAGAGACACCACGGTCAATGGTACAGCAAGCACCAATTTCTACGTTGTCTTCAATGATAACGCGGCCACAAGAAAGCATTTTATCCAGAAGGTCGGGACGTGTTTTGTAGTAGAACGCATCAGTACCAATGACCGTTCCCGAGTGGATAATGACATTGGTACCAATCTTCGTGTTTTCCTGGACAACAGTATTAGCACGAATCCTCGAATAAGCGCCAACAGTAACGTGATGACCGATCACCACATTAGGTTCAATGATCGCGCTAGGATGCACGACTGCAGTTTCGGCAATGTTTTGATTGAGCGGCTGGAACGGAGCAAAGTGGCGCACCAGTTTATTGTAGGAAGAAAAGGGATCTTCTACATAAATCAGCGTTTTGCCAACAGGCCATTCTATCTTTTTATTTATGAGGATGGTATTGGCTGGAGAATTTAGTACCTTACGGTAGTATTTTTCAACATCTACAAAGGTGAGATCACCAGATTGTACCTTGTGGATTTCGTTAATACCAGTAACAATTTTATCAGGATCGCCTAGGACTTCTCCTCCAATAAGATCAGCGATTTCAGTAGTTGTAATAGTTTTAGTAATGTTCATTGCAAGCGATTAAAATATTATTTCTGCAAATTTGATAATAAAAATTGATAAAAGTTTATTTTTGCGGAACACAAAATAATCTAATGAAAAATACACCGTTTACTCACCAACATATTGCACTAGGAGCAAAGATGGCAGAATTTGCCGGATACAACATGCCAATTTCTTACAGTGGTATCAAAGAAGAACATCATTGTGTACGTGATGGTGTAGGCATATTTGATGTCTCACATATGGGCGAATTTATCGTCAAGGGAAAAGAGGCATTCGACCTGATACAACACGTGACAACTAACGATGTGTCTAAGTTGGAAATTGGAGATGCGCAATATTCTTGCATGCCCAATGCAGAAGGCGGAATTGTAGATGACTTATTAGTGTTTCGCTTGCCTGAAGACCAATGCGCTGAGGGAGAACGCGCTTATATGTTGATCGTAAACGCCTCCAACATAAAGAAAGACTGGGATTGGATTTCGAAGCATAACCGGTTTGACACCAAATTGATTGATATCTCAGACCAAACGGCTTTGTTGGCAGTACAAGGGCCTAAAGCCGCTGCAGCACTGCAAGCATTGACAACTGTGGATTTGGATGCGGTGTCCTACTATACCTTTAAGAAGGGCAAATTTGCTGGTGTGGACAATGTGATCCTCTCTGCAACTGGTTATACAGGTTCTGGTGGTTTCGAAATCTACTTCGATCACAAAGATGCAGACAAGGTTTGGACTGCCATCTTCGAAGCTGGTGCTTCATTCGGTATAAAGCCTATTGGACTGGCGGCTCGTGACACGTTGCGCCTTGAGATGGGGTTCTGTCTGTATGGCAATGACATAGACGACACAACGTCTCCTATTGAAGCAGGACTGGGCTGGATTACTAAGTTAGGTAAAGGCGAATTTGTCGCTTCAGAAAAGATTGCTGCTGTGAAGGAATCAGGAGGAACTCGTAGACTGGTTGGGTTCGTGATGGACGGAAAACGCATTCCTCGTCAGGGATATCCGATTGTGGATGTAGATGGCAATGCCATTGGTTCGGTTACTTCTGGTAGCAAGGGGCCATCTGTTGAAAAAGGCATTGGACTTGGATATGTTGATAAGCCAAATCACAAGAAAGGTACTGAGATCTTTATAGAGATAAGAAACAATAAAGAGCGCGCTGTAGTTACCAGACCACCGTTTTACAAAAAGGAAGTATAGATTGGGGTAAAAGAAAAAAGGCTACTGAAATCAGCAGCCTCCTTATCCATGATATGTTAGTCTTTGTTATCTAACATACTTTCGTTTGGTTACAGGAACAGAAGTTGCTCTAACCATAAACGTTCTCTTGAATTTACGCTTAAACATAATTGAACAATTTACTGACTTCCAATAAGGAGACTGGTCTGACGTCAATAGGTTTTGACATCAAGCGAATCCTCAACAGTTGTCAAGGTTACACCTGAATAACACGTACTAAGCGGTACTATCCAGATTTATAAATAAATTTAAAACAGTGCGAAAAAGGCTACTGAAACCAGCAGTCTCCTTACCATGGTATGTTATTGCTGGTTAGCTAACATACTTTCGTTTGGTTACAGGAGCAGAAGTTGCTCTAACCAAGAATGTTCTTTTGAACTTTCGTTTAATCATTGCTGAACAATTTACTGACTTCCATAAGGAGACTACTTTGACGCCAATAGATTTTGACCTCAAACGAATCCTCAACAGTTGTCAAGGTGATAAAATTTATTAAAAAGTTGTGCGGGTTTTTAGTGCTGCGCTAGTATATGTATAACGAAATTATTGACTAAAAAGTTCCCAAATATTACGCTATTTTTATTAAAAATTCAGATAATTTTCTCGCAAACAAAATAATATTTCGAAACTCGACTTTTCCTATGTTTCCAATTTCCTAGAAATTATAGCTACAATAGGGTGAAAAAAAGGCTACTGAAACCAGTAGCCCCCTTATCCATATATGTTGGTGACTGGTTAGCCAACATACTTGCGTTTGGTTACAGGAGCAGAAGTTGCTCTAACCAAGAACGTTCTTTTGAACTTTCGTATAATCATTGTTGAACAATTTGCTGACTTCCATAAGGAGACTACTTTGATGCCCTTTGATTTTGGCCTCAAATCGAATCCTCAACAGTTGTCAAGGTTACACCTAGATAATACATCCAGGTTGATAAAGTTTATTAAAATTGCGCGGGTTAACTACGCGTTTCAATATGTAAGACGAAATAAATGACGGAAAGGTTCCCCAAAACTGAATTATTTTTAATAAAAGTTAAAATAAATCACACTTAACAGAATTATGTTTTGAAATGGCAATTAAGTTATATGTTCAATTGGTTCAGGATGAATCGTTCAATGATTAAAGGGAAATTCTGGTGTTCTAGGGTTAAAACTTTTGCGGCAATACGTTCTGGAGTATCTTCTGGATCAAGAGAAATTTTCTTTTGAAATAAGACTTTCCCTTTGTCATATTCTTCATTCACTAAATGAATGGTGATGCCAGAAATGGTCTCACGGTTTTCATAAACGGCCTTGTGAACGTGATGTCCGTACATTCCTTTTCCACCATACTTTGGCAATAATGAAGGATGAATGTTTAGAATCTTATCCGGAAACGCCTGAATCAGTTCCTGAGGAATGAGTAACAAGAAGCCAGCTAGCACAATATGTGTTATGTCATGTTCCTTTAGAGATGCTAGCAATGTCCTAGGACTTGCAAACTGTTTTTTAGTACAGACGAAAGCAGGAATTTGATGACTATTGGCCCTATCAAGCACTCTGGCAGTAGACTGGTTGGAGACAATGAGTGCAACAGCAATCGATTCGTGCTGCTTGAAGTAGCGAATGATTTGTTCCACATTGCTACCACCGCCTGAAGCAAAAATCGCCAGTCGATATGTCAAGTTATTGCTTGTTGGCATAAGCGATGAAATGCGGATTGAGTAAATTTTCCTTGTTATACACGACTGGTTGGTTTGTTTCTACATTGACAACACTGCCTCCAGCTTCCTCTAATACGATTTGAGCGGCTGCGGTGTCCCATTCCATAGTTGGTGCCAACCGAGGATAGATTTGAGCACTACCCTCCGCTAAAGCCATAAACTTGAGGGAACTACCACAAGGCAACAGATTCGGGCTATCAAACTGCTTGACAAAGTCCTGAGTTGCGTCGTTTAGGTGAGACCTGGAACAAACGAGCGTCAATCCTGAGTCTTGTAGTGTGAAAGCTGGTGCCACTAGTTGTTTTGTAGTGGTGCCATCACTGAAATGTGCTCCGGAGCCACTAGCGGCCCAGTAAGTTTCTTGTTTGACAGGAAGGTAAACCACACCAAGCACAGATCTGTTTTGATGGATGAGGGCAATGTTTACGGTAAACTCCCCATTTCGCTTGATAAACTCTTTAGTACCATCCAAAGGATCTACCATCCAAAAGTACTCATATTCACTTCTTTGTGTGTACTCGATTTGCTTGTTTTCTTCAGAAACGATGGGGAACTGATGACTCAGGTCTTGGAGCCCGTTACAGATGATGGTGTTGGCGGTGGTATCTGCTATTGTTAGTGGCGAGTCATCTGCTTTAGACTGGATTTCGATATTGCTTGATTGCTCATAAATTTCGAGAATGGCGTGGCCAGCTTTTTGTGCTATAGTAACAATTTCCGGTAACAAGTCTTCCAGATTCATTTATTTCTTTTTTGGTTGAACAATTTTTCTGACAGTACCTAGTGGTATGCTTTGCCATAATCGTTCATGTAAATAATATACAACAAACTTTGTAAAGAATTCAATAGTAACAATGATAGAAGCTTTACTACCAGACTCTAGCAACATTATTACAATTAAAAAAGAAGTAAGAGAGGCTATTATCCTCCAGGAAATCGTTTTAAACAGGCTAATCTTAGGAGTTTGTTTAGCATCATTAAGATAGCTTGCCCATGCCCTTTCATGGGCATAATAAATGAGCAGCTTTAAGAAAAACTCCATGAACCCGACCTGAAGAGCAGCACTAATATTACCATCAATAAAATAGACAATGCATATAAGTGTGAATGTTGCTATTATTCTCCAGGAAAACCCTTTTAATATGCTTCTTAAATGAGATTCTCTCATTGACTTTTTTAATTTATCACAAAGATAGTTTTTCCAAAGAAGAGAAACTAAAGAACAATTCGAATTGTTCCGTGTATTTATGATAATATGTTGATTGTTAATCTCTTTCAGATTATTGATACAGGCTTCTAAACGAATAGGGTACTATTTATAAAAATTACCAATCTTTACATACTGAAAGAGTTGCCTTAGTTTTGCATAATCCATCATTTGAGTGATTTTATATTAAATTTTGTTGCTTAATTCCAAATAAATATATGCCATTCGCCATTTTTTGTCTAAATTATTTTTTATATTTAGGAAATATTAATAGAAATATTATTCCTTTCAAATAGAAGAATTCAAGTTGTTTTTCATCCCATTAGCATTCAGGTTAATGGTTAAATCCTATAAATCAAAACTTTATGATCAACCTAAACAATTTTTACCTAACATTTTTATTAATGTTCATGGGCTATCTATTGTCGGCACAATGCCCTGGCACACCTTTGAGTGTAACAGGAACAGGCGTTGTCTCGACATGCGAAGCTGATGGATCTATTACAATTACCCCCATCGGTGGTATTCCATTTACTGATGCAGGAGGTACTCCATTTTATTACAATTCAATTGTGGCACCTATTAATGTTCCAGGGCAACAGTCTCCGATCTTTAATTCCTTAGGTGCTGGTACCTACACGATTGAAGTTGCTGATGCTTGCGGTACTATAGCCACAACGATGGTTAGTGTTCCTGGAACGCACCAACCACTAGAATTAGGAATTTACTTTGAAGATGCTATTTGTGATGGAACATATGGTGGTGTCATTTGCGGAATTCCAGATAAAGGGGTGCCTCCATACCAGTATCGGCTCTACGATGCTTCTACAACCCCATCTACACTCTTGTATGTAGGACCAGACAGCTGCCACACCAATTTGGGAGCAGGTTCCTATCAAATTCAAGTTTGGGACCAATGCAACAATTTCCAAACGAGGGATGTTATTATTGCTGCTAAGCAATATCCTACAGATTTTAGACAGTACCACTACCGGTTTTACCCAACCTGTAATGAAGGATGTACCCGATTTACAGCACTAGAAAACACAGGGGATTACGAACCTGAATATCCAGTCTCTTGGGTCGTATCGTCTTCTACAGACCCAGATCTAATCGGAATGTCTGGAGTCATCGATTTTAGATATGAGTATGATACCATTTGCTGGTCTCCCCCATATCAATCGGGAAATTATATCATGACCATGACCGATGCATGTGGCTTAGTAGATACCTATCGTTGGACTCTGAGAGACTTTTATGTTACTGTCTCTCCGAGATTTGATTGTAACTTAGGTAACTGGGTTGTCTTTTCACATTCTAGTTACTATGTGTCATCAACATGTACAGATGGTACGATTACTTATGAAACGTATCAGACGCCACCAGGCGCACCAGCAATTCCCCCCACAACAGTAGACACCTTTACCAATCTTCAAGATGGCCAATATTGTTGGAGAATTACAGACTGTTGTGGAAATGTTGATTCTTATTGTAGAATCTTTGATGGCCCTAAGTGGAGAATGAATGCCTCAAATTCTATCGTTTGGGGGTGTACTGAAGGAAATATTTCTTTTAAGTGCCAATATTGGACAGATGGAGGTCCTGCTCCAGCAGGCAATGAGACATATGTTCTCACAAGTGCACCACCAGGATATCCGAATTCTTTGCCAGAAACATTCTACTATTATAATACAGTTGAGGGACCAGTTGGTCAGTATTGTTTTACAATGACAGATACATGTAATCGATCTCTTGATACTTGCTTTACAATGAACGAACCACTTGCATTCAATTATACGCCAACGGTAATTGCTGGTTGTGTTACTGCAAACTCGGTAGCCTTGAGCTTTGATGTTACTTCGGGTGGAAATTCCATTCACCGATATTACTTTAAACAAATTGCTCCAATAAATGATGTCATTCAAAGTAATGGTATTGATACTGCTTGGTACAATTTGGTACCCGGAACTTATGTAGCCGGCATTAGAAATTACTATACAGGATGCTACTTTGTAAGTGATACCATAGTGATTCCAGAATATCTACCTCCAACACTTGATGCAGCATGGGGTATAGAATGTGATAATGGCGTTGGATTAATTACCGTTACCGGAGCCAATGGGAATGTACCTTATACGTATGAATTATTCCAAGGGCCAGTAACAAGACCATTACAGTCTTCTCCCACTTTCCCTGGCCTTCCTTTGGGAACCTATAGTATTAGAATTTATGACAATTGTCTGAACTCTGCAGTAAATACAGTCTCGATTGAACCTTTTGCACCATTAATTAAAGGGGATGTTGATCCTGCTTGTGAAGGCGATGATGTTTATATTTATGTAGACAGTCTTGCAATTGCTACTTATTCTTGGACGGGGCCCAATGGTTTTACATCTAACACGTCTTCAATATCATTACCCAATATCACCGTGGCAGATGAAGGGGCCTATACTGTTGACATTCAGGTTTTCAACCCTGATGCCACGGCATGTGTTGACCAGCAAGTTACTATTGATGTAGAAGTATTAGATTGTAGTTGTGAGATGGACACTTTGATTGTGACTCCAATGACTTGTAGAGATGATAATGACGCTACGGTCACTGCTTACATGAATGGTACACCTCCTTATACCTATACATGGTCGAATACAGGGAATACTCAAACGATAAGTAACTTGTCTACTGGCACATATAATGTTACAGTAACAGATGCAAAAGGATGTACGGATACTGGAACTGCCTTCGTTAACAGACCATCATTTTTAACACTTTCAATAATTAACACTACAGATGTAAGTTGCAACGGTGGTGGCGATGGTAGCATTTCTACTATTGTGGCTGGTGGTGTTGTTCCTTACACCTGGTCTTGGGTAAAAGATGGAATTCCTTATGCGACTGCAAATGCGGGAAATATTTCTAACCTCGGTGCAGGTATTTACACTGTTATTGTAACAGATGTGAATGGATGCGAACGATCAGCTCAAACTAGAGTAGATGAAGCTACGAAGCTTACTATTAAAGTCGATGTAGACGATGTAAGTTGTGGTGGTGTTAATGACGGAACTGCATCAGTAGATGGTGTTGGCGGGACAAGTCCTTTCTCTTATCTCTGGAGTGATGGACAAACGTCTTCTGTCGCATCAGGTTTAGCTCCAGGGACTTATACCGTTTCTATGACTGATGCCAACAGGTGTTGCGTAATTGCCACTTTTGCTGTTGACGCTGTTGCGTGTGACTTATGTGCTGCTGGAAACTCTGGAACAATTGACATATGTGCCGTCATAGCTGCGAACCCTAGTTCTCCTCTTGCTGGAATGGATTGTGACAATGGAGGCGTTGATAACCAAACAGAATGTGATAACAATGGAGACCCTTCCGACCCTGATGATGATTGTGACATGGTAAATAGAGCAGGCCTAAACCTCTGCGTAATCATATTTAATGATCCAACTAATCCACTTGCAACTAAGGATTGTGATAATGGTGGTGTGGCAAATGGAATTGAGTGTAGTACCCTAGAAGATCCAGATAATCCTGCTGATGATTGCCAAGCAGCAATGGATGTTAATCTTGATATTTGTGTTTTGATTAATCTGGACCCTAACCATCCTTTAGCCAATCAGGATTGTGATAATGGAGGTGTTTCAAATATTGTGGAATGCCAAAACGGTCAGGATCCTTCTGAGCCAGGTGACGATTGTATCGCAGCTGCAGATTCAGGAATGGATATTTGCACAATAATTGCAGGTGGAGGACACCCGTGGGCAACACTTGATTGTGATGATGGTGGCATTGACAATGAAACAGAATGTGCTGAAGGAACAGACCCTAACACGCCTTCTGACGATCTTACTTGTCCAATTGACTACTGTGAAGAGGCCGCTAATGATGGTCTTAATATCTGTGCGATACTGACCAGTGACCCCAACCACCCACTTGCTACTTTAGATTGTGATAACGGTGGTGTTGATAACCAGACAGAATGCGCCAATGGATTTGATCCAGGAGTTGCTTCCGACGATTGTGGGGCAGCTGTTTCTGGTAACGTTGATGTCTGCATATTGATAAATGGTGATCCAAACCACCCACTTGCAGACCAGGATTGTGATAATGGTGGGGTCACCAATATCATTGAATGTAATAGTAGTGAAGAGCCATTCGATCCTGCTGATGACTGTCAAGCAGCAATTGATGAAGGACTAAATATTTGTAGATTAATAAATTATGATCCTGCTCATCCACTTGCTACATTAGATTGTGACAGTGGAGGTATTGACAACTATACAGAATGTAGTAATGGAACGAACCCATCAGATAAATCAGACGATTGTAGTGTTGTAATGCAAGAACAAATTGATGTTTGTCTAATCTTGACTATCGACCCTAATAATCCTCTTGGAATGTCTGATTGCGATGCTGACGGTGTGACCAACGGAACAGAATGTGCTGACAATACTGACCCTCTTGATCCTTGTGATTTTGAGGATACAAGTATTACATTGCCGGTAACGGCAGATCAATCAGGCTGTGAAGGGTTGTGTCCAGATCTTTCTCCAATTATGACGATCCTTCCAGGTAACATTGCTGGATTCTCCAGTGTTGGTGTTGCTGTAGAGGTCACTGAGTTGAACACCCGCGATACGGATGGTAGTCTGATTAGAGTAAGAATTCCGAATGATCCTCGATTTGTTTTCGTTTGGAATCCTAGTTTAACAGTTGCAGCACTTGTTCCCATTAACAATGCTGATTGGAACTACCAGGGAATTTCTGGAGGTTTATTTCATGAATGGCAATACACAGGACCAGCAAACACAATTTATGGTGGTACTAAACAATCATTTGGGTTTGAAGGAACGTACGATCCGCAAGCAACGGACGGACAGACGACAATCACAGCTACTGTATTCCCATTTAGTGGAGGAGAGTGTAAAATTACAAACAACACTGACTCAGAACGATTAGTATACTTCGAATAATAATTTGAATCAATAATTATTTCAATAGCCACTCGATTTTCGGGTGGCTATTTTTATGTGTGTATGTAGTGTCTGCACGATTAACTTCTAGAAGGAGGTTGTATTCACTGCGGTTTGTAAAGGAAGTTGGCTTATTCGAGGGTGTAGCAATAGGGTTGGGACTGAAGGAAGCTACCGGCAAACTTAACCCTGTACAATTTCCTTAATCTTAGAATGCTTTCGGGGCTTGAACTCAAGTCTTAATTTTTGGGCTTTTGAAGAACCTAAAGGCTTTGAATTGATTGACTACTTGCTGGTGATTTCTGATTCTTTGGGTAGTGTAACCTTTACTTGTCTGATCCGTTTTTTGTCGACTGAAACAATCTTAAAACTATAGTCTTCGAACGTAATTACTTCATCATGTTTTGGTAATCTGCCTACCATTTCAAGAATAAGACCACCAAGAGAGTCTGCGTCTCCACGAATTTCTTCGAAGATTGATGTTTCAAGACCAATCAGTTTACAAACGTCATTGATCATAGTTTTTCCTTCGAAAAGAAAATTATAATCATTAATCTTTTTGTATTCAACCTCAATATGGTCATCAAACTCATCTTTAATTTCTCCTATGATTTCTTCAAGAACATCTTCAAGTGTGACTAGTCCAGCTGTTCCTCCAAATTCATCTACTACAATTGCAATATGCACTCGTTTTTCTTGAAATTCTTTGAGTAGGTCATCAATCTTTTTGCTTTCAGGAATAAAAAAGGGAGAGGTTCTGAGAATCTTTTGCCATTCAAAACTATGTCCTTTGCCTAGGTGTTCGAGCAAGTCTTTTGCGTACAAGAAGCCGGTAATCGTATCAAGGTCTTCAGTATAAACGGGGATTCTTGAGTATCCTGAATCTCTTACGAGCTTGATAACTTCTGCAAAATCATCCTCTAGATCAATAGCAGTAATGTCCACCCTCGCACACATAATTTGTTTGACGGGCACATTTCCAAATTTCACGATACTCTTAAGTAGTTCGATTTCCTGATTAGCGTTTTTGGTGTCTTTTACTGTAAGTTCTATTGCATGATCAATCTCCTCAAAAGAGACTTTATTGCCTTCATGCTTTTTAAATCTATTCTCTAGTATATCATACCCACTCATCAATAGTGAACTTGGCCATTTTGTTACTTTGCTAAGAAACTTTAGAGGTCCAGCCATGATCTCGGCTAGTTTTAGATTGTTCTTTTTAGCATATACTTTAGGAGCAACTTCCCCAAATAAAACCAACAGGAAAGTGATCAATACAACTTCAATCAAGAAAGAAGTCAATCTGCCAAGTCCATTGCCAAAAATGACATTGAACAAGTAGGTGGAAAGCATGATTACGGCAACATTAATAAAATTGTTTGTAATGAGAATGGTTGCTAGTAAACGCTTGGGTTTGTTGAGCAGTGCAATAATTCTATTATCAGACTTATTTTCTTTTTTAATCCCATCTAGATCATTTTGATCTATAGAAAAGAAAGCAACCTCAGAACCTGAGATCATGCCTGAGCATATCAGTAAAAAACAAAGAAGAGCGAAACCAATTCCAATAGATAGGAGGTTATTGTAGTCTATCGTAAGTAATAATGTTCCTAAGTATTGGCAATGTTCACCACCAGGGTCTGTATCCAAGTTTTTTTACTTTAGTTAGAAAAAGGATCAACCATTAATCAAATATACTAAAATGGAAGATCATCTGCAGGTTCTTCTGGAGAAACATTGTTATTTGCTACTGGGTTTGATGGTTTATCTGCGGTAGGAGTAGGATTTGAAGGTTTATTACCACTAGAAACATTTGGTTTCGAGGCGAGGAATTCATCATCTTGACTTGGAAAAGTATTTTCATAGCCTCCGCCAGCACCTTCTCGTTTTGAAAGTAACCTAAAGGTATCCGCAACAACTTCAGTTATTTTCCGAGCTGTCTCTTCCCCTTCTTTTTGATACTTACGGCTCTTTAGCTTGCCTTCAACGTAAACTAACGCACCTTTCTTAAGAGATTTTTCCGCTCGTTCAGCAAGAAACCGCCACATTATTACGTCATGCCATTCAGTAATATCCTGCCATTCTCCTTGTTTGTCTTTGTAGGATTCTGTTGTGGCCATACCTATTTTGGCGACAGCGGCTCCGTTCTCTAGGTATCTTACTTCTGGATCTTTGCCTAAACGTCCTATTAAAATTACTTTGTTTATGTTACTCATTATTTTGTAGTTTTTTTGGTTATATTTATAAATAATGTTTTGTTAATCAATAGTTTACGACTTAAAAAGAATAATCAAATTAATTATTTTAGCCCTAAATATAATGATTTATCTGATAAAAACCAAGTTATAATTTTGGGAAAAGCGAATTGTTGTATCAATGGTTTCGGAACTACTTTAAACTGAGAGTTCAAGTCTTTTTGGGGTTTAGACAATTTAATCTCGAGGAAAATTGCATGTATATGTTGATGAGTCAGTTTTTGTTTAAATGGTCTTGAGACAGCGGCTACCTCTATGTTCGAGCCAGTAAATAAGGATTTCCACTTAGCATGATTTTGTAATTTTTCAGGTGACAACAAGGAAGCACATTCAATTAATGGAAATTCGTATAATCCTTTCCAGATATCTTTATCGCTTCTTTTACGAACAAATGTTGACTCTTCGTGATTGACTACCAAATAATGAAAGTATCGGTTTTTTATAGTTATTTTTTTCGACTTAACAGGTAGTTGTGTGATTCTTTTATGGTTGAAAGCAATGCAAATATCATTGAAAGGGCAAATCAAACAATCTGGTGATTTAGGGCTGCATTGGAGTGCACCAAAGTCCATTATTGCTTGATTATATTGCGCCGGTTTGGCTTTGTCCATAAGTGATTGCGCCAAGGCACTGAATTCTTTTTTACCACTAGTAGAATCAATGGGGGTGTCAATGCCAAAAATTCTGGACAGCACTCTATATACATTACCATCTACAACTGCCTGAGGTAGGCCAAATGCAAAGGAAGAGATTGCTGCAGCAGTATACACACCAACACCTTTTAACTTAAGAATTTCATTATATTCTGAAGGGAAATTACCATTCAATTCGTGGGTGATAAACTTCGCGGTAAAATGTAAATTTCTTGCTCGGGAATAATAACCAAGCCCTTGCCAAAGCTTTAACACTTCATCTTCTTTAGCGTCAGCGAGATCTTTTATTGTTGGAAATCTAGAAACGAATTTTAAATAATAAGGCGTTCCTTGATCAATCCTTGTTTGTTGTAAAATAATCTCTGAAAGCCATATTTTATAAGGATCATTGGTCTGTTTCCAGGGGAGTTGTCGGTCGTTTTTTTGGGACCATTCAATCAATTTGAATGAAAATGAATAAGGAAGGCTCATAATTAATAATATTAATGCTCAAAGATACTCTTGATTATTGTATATTTGAAAAAATCACAATTCAATCCATAATTAAATAATTGTTTTTTTGGAATTTAAATAAATTTTTTTAAACATAATCAATTGGTTTAATATCCAAGAATCATTGTGATTGTTAATTACTGATATTCAGTTGTTTGCTAAAAATATTATTTTAAAATAATAAAGGATTTTATTAGATTAATTAAAATTAATTGCGAACTTTACGGGAATTAAAACCCATATGTTTTAACATTCAAAAAGTATAACCAAAACACTAGAACATGAGAAAAGCTGATTTAGTTAACAAAATCTCTGAGAAGACTGGAATTGCTAAAGTCGACGTATTAGTAACACTTGAAGCCTTTTTTAATGAAGTAAAAGGGAGTCTATCCAATGGCGAAAATGTTTATGTCAGAGGATTTGGAAGTTTTGCTGTAAAAGTAAGAGCTGAAAAAGTTGGAAGAAACATTAAGTTGAACAAGAGACTCGTAATTCCTGAGCATTGTATCCCTGTATTTAAACCTGCTGCCATTTTCCTCGATGCAGTAAAAAGTAAAGTGAAACCTAAGGACATTAAAGATAGTTAATGAACTTAGATTAACATTAATAACGAAATACATTGCAACTTCCGCATAATGTAACTATCTTTGTATGTCAAAATTTCAACTAGTTGCTGTAGTATTGGCGGCCGTTTTATTTTTATTCCTTTATGTGGCAGTGCCCACAAAACCAAAGGAAAGAAAACAAATAGATAAAACAAGAGCTTTGCAGGCGGAAGAACCTGCAACCATTTCTATAGATCAACTATTAAGGGCTTCCAAAGGGAAGTTTGAAACAGAAAAACTAGAGCCAATTCTCCAACTTGAAAAAACATTGGAGTCTGGAAGTGATAAGGAAAAAACTGAAACGCTAAAATCAATTTCAAGCGAATGGAACAAATTAGATCAATTTGCGATTGGTGGATTCTACGCAGAAGAAGTTGCTAAAGCTGAGAACTCAGGGACTGCATGGTCAATTGCAGGAACTACCTACTATACGTGTTTTCAGCAGTCTGTTGACTCTCTTATCAGGGCTCATTGTATTGACAAAGCAATTGGTAATTTTGAAAGCGCTATTTCGCTAGAACCCAACAATCAAACTCACCGAGTGAATCTCGGACTTTGCTATGTAAACGGGTCTGCGAATCCTATGAAAGGTATTCTGATGATTCGGGAAATAGCTGAAAAATATCCAGATAATGCATTGGCTTTAATCACACTTGGTAAACTCTCTTTGAGAACAAATCAATTGGAGAAAGCTTTGCAGCGGTTCGAGGCAGTACTTAAAAATGACCCGGAAAACGTAGATGCGCATTTCTGGTTAGGGCAGACTTTCTTGCAAAAGGGAGATAAGTCAAAAGCCGCAGATTATCTAAAAAAGTGTATACAGCTAACCGATGATTTGGATATGCAAAAAAGAGTCACTAGTATTCTAAACTCGCTTTAGATTTTATACTCAAACAATAAGTTAGACTAATTTATTTTAAACATTAAAAACGATTTATATGCCGTGTGGTAAAAAACGTAAACGTCACAAAATTGCAACTCACAAGCGAAAAAAACGTTTACGCAAGAATAGACATAAGAAGAAGAAATAATAAATAGGTGACACTACCGTGCTATAAACGGTAGTGCTACTCATAGAACGGAAATTCGGATCCAGTTATCATCTTAAACTTCGTCAAATCAGTTATCTCCTTGATCCCGTTCTATTAATCAGATTGTTCAATCATTTCATTGCTATCCCAAATATGTATTTGGGGGTCTACCCTAATGGCAATACTCAAAGGCATGAACAATCAACAAACGATTAATTTTGGAGAAAGAACTAATAATAAATTCCACTCCTACTGAGGTTGAAATTGCCATAGTAGAAGATAGGAGACTGACGGAATTACATAAGGAAAAAACGAACAGCAAATTCACTGTTGGTGATATCTTTCTTGGTAAAGTCAAAAAACTAATTCCTGGACTAAATGCTGCTTTCGTAGACATTGGCTATGATAAAGATGCTTTCTTACATTACACTGATTTAGGACCTAAGTTGAGATCCCTCATAAAATATACAGATGGGGCAATTTCTGGTGGAATACAAACCCACAAACTAGATACCTTTAAGTTTGAAGCGGAAATAATTAAAACTGGGAAAATCGACAAAGTACTTGACAAAAATCAGTCAATACTTGTTCAGATCCTCAAAGAACCAATTTCTACTAAAGGACCAAGGCTAAGCTGTGAAATGACTATCCCTGGACGCTATACCGTCCTGACCCCATTTTCTAATGTGGTTGCAGTTTCTAAGAAAGTTTCCAACCCTGAAGAACGTAGCAGACTACTGAGATTAGTAGAAAGTATACGCCCCAAAAACTTTGGAGTGATTGTCCGTACTGCCGCAGAAGGTAAAGGCACCGCCGAATTGCACGAAGAAATGGCAATGTTGCAAGACAAGTGGGAGTTGATTCACAAGCAATTACACAAAGCCAAACCTCCAGACAAACTGCTGAGTGAATTGGATAAAACATCCAGTATTCTCAGAGATCTGATGACAGACAACTTTAATAAAATAGTTGTGAACGACAAGGACATGCAGTTTAGCATTAAGAAGTACTTGTCAACACTGGAGCCTGATATGGTAAAGAATGTACAATACTACAATTCTAATAAACCTATCTTCGAAGCTTTCGGAATCACGAAACAGATCAAAGCGTCTTTCGGCAAAACCGCCACAATGAGCAGTGGTGCGTACCTCGTCATTGAGCCAACAGAAGCCATGCACGTTGTTGATGTCAACAGCGGACAGCGCGTAGGAAACCACTCTGATCAGGAAAACAACGCCTTGTCAGTAAATCTGGAATCCGCCAAAGAGATCGCCAGACAATTGCGACTGCGAGACATTGGAGGAATCATCATTATTGACTTTATTGACGTCAAAAAACAGGAGAATAAACGTATGATTCATCAGCGTATGAAAGACTGTATGAAGAATGATCGTGCTCAGCATACTATTTTACCCTTGAGTAAATTTGGATTGATGCAAATCACACGCCAACGTGTACGACCTGCAATTACTATTAACACCTCCGAAATTTGTCCGTCTTGTGAAGGTAGTGGCCAAATGGGAACGCCATCACTCCTTTTAACCGAAAAGATTGAACGTGAAATCAACTTAATCTACAACCAATCGCCTTCTAGAAAAATGAACATCAGTGTTCATCCTTATGTCTTTGCATACTTAAAGCAAGGAATGCCTTCTCTTCAGATGAGATGGTTTATGAAATGGAAAAAATGGATCAAAGTCAAACCAGATAGTAACTATAGCTTTTTAGAATACCATTTCTTTGATGAAAATAACGATGAAATCCGACTGTCTTAACTAAAAATAAGCAGTAAAGTCAGCACTAAAAATAAGAACCCGTTGTATTCAGTATACAACGGGTTCTCATTTTTGTGTAGTGAGATTGTTTCTTTGTTCAAAACAGATTATTGATTTAAAAAATTGTTTCCGTAAGGTTTTAAAAGCGTTTTGCTTCATTAAACTTTAATAATTAATCATTAATCACTAAAATATTGTTTCTTTGTTACAATGCCGATATATGACGCCATAGTAATTGGATCAGGCCCAAACGGTCTTGCCGCTGCCATTGAACTAGCCAGAAATGACAGAAAAGTTTTGGTAGTTGAAGGCGCCTCAACAATAGGTGGAGGTACCAGAACCACAGCACTGACGCTACCCGGCTTCAAACATGATTACTGCTCTGCTGTTCACCCTATGGGAGCACTGTCGCCTTTCTTCAGACAATTACCGCTAGGAAATTTTGGATTAGAATGGATTTATCCGAAAGCTTCCGTAGCACATCCCTTAGATGACGAGCCAGCAGTACTGCTTTACAAATCCCTTGAAAAAACAGCAGAAGGGCTAGATGTTGATCAGAAAAATTGGACAAATACCTTCCAATACTTCATAGAGAATGGTCCAGAACTACTAGAAGACAGTCTTAAACCTCTCGGAATTCCAAATCACCCATTACTGTTAGCACGTTTTGGAATGAATGCGATGTTTCCAAGTACATTGTATGCACGCTATAAGTTTAAAGGACATCGCGCTCGGGCTCTGTTCGCTGGTTGTGCTGGGCATAGCGTGTTACCGCTCAACTTCTCCTTCACGTCTGCCCTGGGATTGATGTTTGCAGTCACAGGACACCTAGTAGACTGGCCGGTTGCAAAAGGGGGCTCCACAAAAATCACTGAAGCACTTGCTAGTTATTTCAAGCAATTAGGCGGCGAGATTCATACTAACTTCATAGTCAATAGCTTATCCGAATTGCCAGATGCCAAAGCCTATTTATTCGATACTGATCCAAGACAATTGGCGGCCATTGCTGGTGATGCACTGCCGAATGGCTACAAGAACCGCTTGATGCGCTACAATTATGGCCCTGGAACATTCAAACTAGATTGGGCGCTTGACGGTCCTATTCCTTGGCGGGATCAGCGCTGTCTCTTAGCGTCAACCGTTCATGTCGGGGGAAGACTGCAGGAAATCGCAGTAAGCGAACAAATGGCTTGGGATGGCAAGCATTGTGATAAGCCTTATCTTATTTTATGTCAACAAAGCCAATTCGATTCTAGCCGCGCTCCTCATGGCAAGCACACAGGATATGCTTACTGCCATGTACCGAATGGCTCTACAGTAGATATGACCAATGTTATCGAAAGACAGATAGAACGCTTTGCTCCTGGGTTTAGAGACTTGATACTAGGGCGGCACAAGACATTCCCAAGAGATTTTCAGCAGTACAATCGTAATTACTTTGGTGGTGCGATAACAGGAGGCGCAGCTAATTTCTCACAACTGTTTACAAGGCCAGTCGCAAGGTTCAACCCTTATAAAACGCCTAACGCAAAGCTGTTTTTGTGTTCCGCATCTACTCCTCCAGGCGGTGGTGTACATGGTATGTGTGGTTATTGGGCAGCGCAAACCGTACTCGAAAACGACATAACTTAAGTAAGTATATATCAATTGGTGTACATGATTGTTTAGCTTAAAACTCTTCGACCTTACCATCAGCGACCAGTTTCGTCACACCGCCAGACACGATATACTTCATCAAGTCTGTAGAGTTAATACCATTCAGTCTTCGAATATGTCTTCTGGGCAATAAAAACAAATTTCCACTAAAATTATAGGAATGAGGCAGGTAGACAGACACTAAGTCAGTCAATCCCAAATTACTTAAGTCGTCGTCTGTGAGAAAGCCAAGTCGGTAAGGACCATCATCGGTCAGTTTTACAATGATCGGTTTGTCGAATTTGCGCTCATCGCTCACAAAAGCGGAAAGCAGATCTCTGATAGACGAATAAACAATCTTAACCAGCGGTGTGCGCTTAACTAGCTCTTCGAAAAACCGAATAAACGGCCGAATAAAAAAGAAGGAACTGACAACACCTAACAGCGTGATAAAGATGGCGATCGCCAAAAAACCAAAACCGGGGAAATAGTAGCCGAAAAACCGCTCTACAAACCCATCCATCCAACGAATGAAGATGTAGACTAAATAGACAGTTGAGGCTATTGGTGCAAACACCAGCAGCCCTTGGAGGAAAAAACGTCCTATTCTTGAGAAAACCCGTTTCAAATGAGTTGATTTTTGTTCGCTCGAAAGATACTAAAATCATATTCAAGGAACAACGTTGGGCTGAAGTAAGATTAGTCTAAAACTTCAATAGAAAATTTTGGACAGTTACATTTTCCTGCGCCACAGCTGCTAATACCGCCAACAAAGGCAACAAGTAAGGCTAGGGCAAGAATTTTCTTTAATCGCGACATGTGAATTATTTATGTTTAAAACGCTTTAACGGTGTGTTTATTTTACAATCAACAATCAAACCATGATAAATTTACGAATTTTTCTTGAACTATAGCAGGTTCTAGCAATTCCAAGCTTATCGCCTCAGCCAAACTTGAGGATCGAGCCCATCGTTACCCTTCCACAATTCAAAGTGCAGTTTATTGGTCTTGTCGCCTGGCTTCTTCGTTAATGCCCCAATCACAGCCTGCTGCTTGATTTGATCACCCAACGCCACCGCAACCGATTCGAGATTGCTGTAGACACAGAAATAGTCGCCATGCTGCACCAATACCGTATACTTGTGTCCTGGCGTTTGGAAGACATCAACCACTTCTCCAGCCTGCACACACTTGACGGCAGCGCTTTTTGTCCTGATATCGATACCGTTATGAAAGTAAGACACATCAGGAAGGGAGTGATGCCTATATACCCCATGTTTTTTAGCAATTCGGACTTTACCAACTGGCCATTTCAGTTTTCCCTTTTGTTGCTGAAAGGCCAGTGTGTTCTTCTTATGGCTGGCGTTTGTGGCGTCTTTTTTCGCTATTTTTGATGGCCCTGTCGGGAAATACTGCGCTAGTAATTTCTGAGAGCTTTTGTGCTTGTTGAGTTTGGTTTCCAGCTGTACTCCTGACTGTTTCAATTGATTAAGCAAGTTCTGACTTTCCTTTAGTTCACTACTTATTAGTGATTTCTGACACTGGTATTCATTGAGGAGGCTTTCTTTTTCCTGCAATTCTCCTAAGTAAGCATCTTGTGTGTTTTGTAGGGCATTTCTGGTAGCGATAAGCTGATTACTTCGACTTTTAAGCAAGGAATTGAAAGAATGCATGTATTGCCACCGTTTATACGCACCCCAAAATCCTTGAGAAGAGAATACAAAATATACAGGTTTTAATGAAAAACGGTTTCGATAACTATTGACCAAAATAGAATTATATTGTCTTGAATAAATCTCAAATTTACAAATTAAATCATTTATTTCTAATTCTTTAGACTTAATTACTTCATCTAATTGTTTAACTTCTTTTTCAATTAATTGAATTAATTCTTTACGTTGGTCTATTTGTGTGATGAGGAGATTAGATCTTTGTTGGTGTTGATAGTGGTGTTGTTCATTTTTGTACAATAAGTTATCAAAAGCTTCAATATTTTTTGTCAAATAATGCCATTGTTCCTTCATTTTAGACATACCAGTATCAGCCATTGACACAAAGGGCAATAGCAAAGAAATCACTATTATGCTGAAAAATAAAAACCGCATCTTACTCTCTTATAACTGGTTTGTTGTAAACAACGTTTCAAATTAAGGATATTTTTTTGAAAATGCTTGGTTTTTAAATGAAGGTTATTCAAGTAATCTAATTTTCTATTGTACCTTTGCACTTTATTCTAAGACAACATCTGTTGATATAATATTTTAAATAAACATCTAATAATCAACAAAATAAATGACTCCTGTGACTATAAAAACAGCATTGATTTCGGTGTATCATAAAACAAATTTAGAACCTATTTTAAAAGCTCTAAATGATTTAAAAATTATCATTTATTCAACAGGTGGTACGCAAAAGTTTATAGAACAACAAGGAATTGCAGTTACTCCGGTTGAGGAACTCACCTCCTATCCTTCTATTTTGGGTGGTCGTGTAAAAACCCTACACCCAAAAGTGTTTGGCGGTATTCTAGCAAAAAGAGAAGCGGCACACCAAGCCGAGCTAACCCAATACCATATTCCTGAAATTGATCTTGTGATTGTTGACCTCTACCCCTTCGAGCAAACTGTAGCAAGTACCAAAGAAGAACGCGAAATCATCGAAAAAATAGACATCGGTGGGATATCATTGATCAGAGCCGCCGCAAAAAACTATAAAGATGTGTTAGTAGTATCGTCACAAGAGCAATACGAGCCATTACTGCAATTACTTCAGGATAAAAAAGGAAGTACAGAAATTGCTGATAGAAAGAGCTTTGCAAAGCATGCCTTCAAGGTTTCCTCGAACTACGATACCGCGATTTTTGATTATTTTAATGATAATGAAGAACCGACCTTCAAAAAGAGTATTCACAACTATCAGGAATTGCGCTACGGTGAAAACCCGCACCAAAAAGGATACTTCTTTGGAAATCTCGACAAATTGTTTGATAAGCTAAACGGTAAAGAATTGTCTTACAACAATTTAGTCGACGTTGATTCAGCTATTACTTTAATGCATGAATTTCAACACGACAAGCCTACATTTGCAGTACTGAAGCACACCAATGCCTGTGGAACCGCCACTAGAAATACCGTATTAGAAGCATGGCACGCCGCTCTAGCCGCTGATCCGCAATCCGCATTTGGTGGCATCCTGATCAGTAATGCAGCCATTGATTTAGCGACAGCAGAACAAATAGATAAACTGTTTTACGAAGTATTAATCGCACCGAGTTTTGAAGAAGATGCTTTTCAATTATTAACCAAAAAGAAAAAAAGAATTCTGCTTCAACTAAAAACTTATCCGAAATCACCTACAGTATTTAAAAGCCTGCTCAACGGTGTCATCCAGCAAGATGCGGATCACAAAACAGAAACAAGCCAAGACCTCGGTGCCGTCACCGAAACACAGCCAACAGCAGCACAGATCAGCGATTTACTGTTCGCCAACAAATGCGTAAAACACTTGAAGTCGAATACGATCGTCCTTGCAAAAGACCAGCAGCTCCTAGGAATGGGGTGCGGGCAAACCTCTCGTGTTGATGCCTTAAAACAGGCTATAGATAAAGCGATCAAATTCGGATTTAACTTAGAAGGGGCTGTCATGGCTTCAGACGCTTTCTTCCCGTTTCCTGATTGTGTGGAAATCGCCCACGAAGCTGGAATCACAGCAGTCATACAACCAGGAGGATCAATTAAAGACAAGGATAGTATCAACGCTTGTGATACCCGCAACATGGCAATGGTAATGACAGGGACAAGACACTTTAAACACTAATAAATGGCATCAGAAAATAGTTATCTTGATGGGCTAAATGACGTACAGTTCAAAGCCGTCACCACAATCAACGGGCCAGTGATGGTGATTGCTGGGCCAGGTTCTGGAAAGACAAGGGTGTTGACCTATCGAATAGCGCATTTGATCAAGGAAGGTATTCCGCCTTATCAGATCCTCGCATTGACCTTTACCAATAAGGCAGCGCAGGAAATGAAAGAACGGATCTCGAAAGTAGTTGGCAATAAATCCAATCAGGTTTGGGCAGGCACTTTTCACTCTATTTTTGCAAGAATACTGCGTTACGAAGCCGAGAAAATCGGTTATCCGTCTGATTTTACGATATACGATTCACAGGATTCGAAAAGTCTGATTTCTACGATAGTTAAAGAGATGAATCTCGATGCTAAAACCTATGCTTCAAATGGTGTGTTGAACCGTATCTCAAATGCCAAAACTAATCTGATCTCTTCCAAGATGTATGCCCAAAACATAGGGCTGCGGACACAAGATAGAACAAGCCATCGCCCTAAAATTGCAGAGATTTATCGGGCTTATTCCATTAGGTGTAAGCGAGCTGGAGCGATGGATTTTGATGATTTATTGTACCAAACGTACGTATTGCTACATAAAAATCCGGATCAGGTGCTGGAAAAGTACCGAGATAAATTCAAGTACGTACTGGTCGATGAGTTTCAGGATACCAATCATTTGCAATACGGGATCATTAAGAAACTCGTTAATTTTCCAGGTAGTCAAAGGAATTTATGTGTAGTAGGTGATGATGCTCAGAGTATTTATGCCTTTCGAGGCGCCACCATTGATAATATTTTAAATTTCCAGAAAGAATATAAAGACTTACAGACCTTTAAATTAGAGCAAAATTATCGCTCTACCAACCACATTGTAGCTGCTGCCAATCAATTGATTTTGATGAACAAAAAGCAAATTCAAAAAAAGATCTGGTCGAGTCAAGGAGAAGGCAATAAAATCAAAATAATTAAAGCGGTTTCTGATACCGAAGAAGCCAAAAGAATATCTGAACTAATACTTGAACAAAAGACACGTGATCATCTGAATAACAAAGATATAGCCATACTCTATCGCACCAATGCACAGTCGCGAGTTTTTGAGGAGTACCTTCGTAGACACAACATTAAATACAGAGTGTTTGGTGGCCTTTCGTTTTATCAACGTAAGGAAATCAAAGACCTATTGGCTTACCTGAAGTTAATCGTTAATCCTAAGGACGAAGAAGCATTGAAAAGAGTTATCAATTTCCCCAAACGCGCTATCGGGCAGTCCAGTTTAGATAAAATTACTAAAATAGCCAACGAGCAGATGGTTCCGATTTGGAACATACTGTGTGAAATTGAGAAATATAAATTCCCAGCAAGACTCACAACAGCCATCAAGAAGTTTGTCAACCTGATCAAGGGATTGCAGAAAAATCTGGATGCCCTAGACGCCTTCCAGCTTACAGTAATGGCAGGCGACAAGTCAGGACTAATGACGTTCTACCAGAAAGACAAGACCATTGAAGGCATGAACCGTGTAGAAAACCTCCGCGAACTATTCAACGGTATCAAAGAATTTGTAGAAAGCGATGAGGTAATCGATGATGAGGAAGCCAGTGATGACAAAAGCCTTACTGGATATCTGCAAAACGTAATGCTCTATACCGATGCCGAAAAAGACACAGACGATGATGACAAGGTGCTGATGATGTCTGTACACGCTTCTAAAGGCCTAGAGTTTGAGTCTGTATTCGTTGCAGGACTGGAGAAAGACCTGTTTCCTTCAAAAATGGCGCTAGACGTAAGGGAAGGCCTAGATGAAGAGCGACGGCTGTTTTATGTCGCCATTACCCGAGCCAAACGGTTTCTATGTCTCTCATTTGCCAGAACTCGCTACCGATTTGGAAACATGACTAGGAGTAGCCCCAGTCACTTCCTAGACGAAATCGGTGAAGACAATATCGAGCAAGCCATGAATGTATTCTCTGGTCGATCAAAAGGTCCAACTGAAGAGTCATCAGGGCGTAGACTAGGGCCAACTGTAAAACAACGTGCTCGTCCGCAAATAGACATAGAAAATTTCCAGCCTAGCGCGATAACCGATATCCAAGTTGGTAAATCTGTATTACACTTGAGATTTGGGAAAGGGGTTGTCAAAACCCTGGAAGGCCCAGCAGGTAATAAAGTAGCCTCTGTACAGTTTGAGGAAGTTGGCGAAAAACGGATTATGATTAAGTATGCAAAGCTGAAAGTATTGTAAAGAAATTTTCCTAACATTAAGTAAACATTTAATACAAAACAACAATAATTAATCATCAACGTCCCACAACTAGTTTTCCACTGATTATAAGTTCATTGTTATTAATAATTTTGTAAAAATAAACACCTGTTGTTAAATCATTTTTTATCAGACGAAACCTAGAATTTTAAATGAATCGCTCCTGATGGATCAGTCGCCCCGTAGCATCATATAGCTCAAATGACTTATCACCTATTGGAGCACTATTAAGAATGAAATCAGCATATTCAGTAAATGGGTTGGGTTGAACTTTAATAGATAGTTCTGGATACTCAGGTATCACCTCGTTTGACGTTACAAGGACTGGAATAAAGTCTTCCCCGATTTCATGATACGTTTGATTGGTAATGATAGGCTCATTAAAGTCGAAGTAAATGCCCGCACTGTTGTGTATCTTTGTCCCTATTGATAAGTTTGGAACTTGGCTGATTTTAAACTTCACAAACCCATGAGATTCAGGCTCATTTGTAGTAGAATCTACCAAAAGAATATTGTTGAAGGTAAACTTTAAAACATTCCCGTTTACAACGTCAAGATTATACAAATGACTTGATGTTCCTTGCTGTAAGGAAGCAATATCCAGATGATCGGAAATCGTATCGCGAATAACTACAGTAAAAGCGGTGTCATTTCCAACATTTTGAAAGCGAATATGGTAGTTAAGGTCAACTCCAGCTTTAATGTAGTGTTCTGCGTCATATCCCTTAGGTTCAGCACGCTTGTCATTTGGATCATAAGGGCCAATGATTTCTTGACAATCAATGGAAACCTGATCTAAAACATCATTCTCATTAAATTGGGTGATGTAGCCTTGGCTGAAGGTTCCACTACTGTTTAATCCACAACCCTCGATAGCAAGGGTGGGGAAGTAATTTGCAGGGAAGTGCCCAACAGCCTGCGCAGCATATATCCGATAAGTAGACCCATTTGAAGGAACTTTGACGAAAAAGCTTTCCATAGAATTAAGTTGGAATAACCCTTGTTTCATATTCAGATGATCTTCTATCACAAAATATTCTAAAGGCGTTTGCATGTCACCATTCCCTGTATTTGTGATGGTAAAGGTGACAGAGTCCTGTCCGCAATTGACATCGAGTGTGGTGATTGAACCATCCCAAGAAGGATCTGATGGTTCACAAATAGAATCGGGAAAAATATGTGCTGTTACACACATCGTTTGGCCGATTATGGTAGAATCACAATCTGGTGTTACTTTAATAGTAAACATTCCACAATCACCAGGGTTAAGAGTATCAAGTAGAAAAGTATAGGAATTGCCTGATTGCGAAATCCATGGGTTGGTACTTGACACTACATTTAGGTTAGTTTGGAAATCAATCTCCAGGTATGGATTAAAAGCGGCAATCGTGCCCTGATTACAATACGATACCGTATAGATGCTCCAGTCGCAATTACGCAGAAATGGTACCGAAATATCAACCGTTAAAGAAGGGCAATCTATAGCGGATTGTGGGGTGAAATCGGTATTAATTGTATCATTCACTACTAGATAAACCGAATGATTTGATTGACAGGCAGACCAAATAGTGCTAGGAAGAATAAGCTGTAAATTGTAGGTTCCAGAATCGATATTAATTTCATAGAATCCATTGGGATCAGTTACTCCATAAAATGTTCCATTAGTACCTGCTGCTTCGACCATCCAGTTTTGTAAACTTAACTCAAGAGAATCTGAATTACAATTAAAATTACTGTCATAAACCGCTTGTCCGGTTAAGAAATTGCTGTATATGTGGCCATCTTCCCCTAGCTTAACGACTTGGGCTTCATTGCCCTGGTAACCAGCAAAGCAATACATGCCTGGCTCCGGGCTGGTTAAATCCTTAAAGGAGCCCGGGAAAATCCGAATCCACACCAAATTTCCTGACAAATTTACTTTAACGACATATGCTACAGTTTGGCCATCATTGTGTGCAGAAAGCATGTAGCCATTATCCGCTTTTACTAAGCCAGTGCAAGTTGCAAAGTTATTATTTATAGCATGGGATTTGGACCATTCAACAACACCTAAACTATCCATTTTAACTAATAATAAACTTCCTTGTGCAAAATTAACATCACTTCCAACTGCTAAATAACCACTATCGTCAGTTCTGACAACATCAATAAATTCCCAATGAGTCCACGAATTATTGTCATTGTCATTGTAAACACTATCCAACAGAACATTTCCTGATGCATCAATAGTTAAGAGAAAGCCATGAACATCATTTAAATATGAAGCCCGTCCAGTCATGGTGTAAGTGTCGTCTTGATTGGTAATTACTTTTTTAATTTTAAAATTTTTATTGGTGTAGGATTGATCCCAAATTATAGTGCCAACACTATCAATTTTAATTACATAACCGCCAATGGTTGTACTTGAAATCTCTTTTTTACCTGTTACAATATATCCGTTATCAAGTGTTGGTGTGATAGAATTGATCTCTGCTCCTTGATGGAAACTGAACAGACTTGTATAAGATTTTTCCCATTCCAGTGTTCCTGACTGATCATATTTTTTTACAAAAAAGTACCCATGTTGGTTTACCACCGGATTAAAATGGCCAGAAACGATATAACCGTTGTCAAAAGTAGGTTGGATTTCATCAATTACCGGATTTATTAAAGTGCCCGACATATTGTATTTATGTTGCCACTGTATAGCACCTTCCTGATCGATTTTTATCAGCTTGACGGTCTTCTTTGCTAGTTGAAATGTATCAGGATGAATAAATTCTTGAATCGCAATAACAGTTCCCTTGTCAAGAGAAGGGGCAATTTCAATAAAGCCATCAAGAGTTGCATTCTTCCAAGGAAAATCCGAAGGATACTTTTTATGCCATCCTTGTGCCTGAAGTGTTGAAACTGCACAGCATAGCACAATGAAAATAAAAAGGTACAAAGTGATATGTTTTTTGGTAGTGTTTTGTCTTATTGCTTCCATGATAAATGAGTTTAGAATTTGTTACATTCCAAAAGTGCAGTATAATATACGAATTCCAAAAGACAAATTCTGTTATTTGTTGTATGAAAATTTGACTATATTTGAATTAGTTTTCTGAACAACAATTATTTAAGAATTTATTTTGTTTTACAAATTATGAAAAATTCAAAGTTAATTTTGATGCTAAATTCTTTAAACATGGCGGAGATAAAAGCGTTTAATCACTTTTTATCTTGCAAATTGTTCAACAAAAGAGAAGGTGCTATCCGATTGTTTGATTATTTAAAAGTTGAATTATTGGCTTCGCAACCAAAGATTAAAAAGGAAGAAGTGTTCAGTCAATTGTTTCCTAATGAATCATTTAGGGATGAAACTATGCGTGATTTAATGTTTCAATTGACCAGTCCTTTATATCGGTTTTTCGCTTACCAAAAATTATATGAAAATAAGGAAGACGAGTTGATCGCACTTTGCAAGGCTTTTCGAGAACGAAACATGCAAAAACTATTCAAATCTACTGCCAGCAAAACCGTTTCAACCCAACAGGCCTCTAAACTAAGAGACAGTGAATACCATCAGCGAAACTACCTGCTTCAGCAAGAACAGTATTACGCATCTACTCAGAAGGGGCGAGGAGACATGACTAATTTGACTGATGTCACTAAAAGTCTTGACATCAGCTATTTTACCAATCGTCTCCGTCAAAGCTGCTATATGCTTTCCCACCAAAGTGTATACAATATTGACTATGACTTTACCATAGTAGAAGAAGTCATAAAAGAGGTGAACCGAAAAGAGTTATTGCATATTCCGGCCATCAGCATTTATTATTATTGTTTTCTCGCACAACGGTATCCTGATCAGCTTGAATACTATAAGTCTCTTCGAAACAACTTGGTCACTCATGCTAAGTTATTTACTGTTTTTGAGATGAAAGAAATCTATTTGCTGGCAATCAATATTGCAATAAAAGCCTATAACCAAGGGTCGATTGAAAGGATTCCTGACCTGTTGGAACTCTATCGTTCTGGAGTTGATCAAAAAATACTACTTAATAACAATGTGCTTTCAAGGTTCACGTATCAAAACATGATTGCCCTTGCATTGTATACAGAAAAAATTAACTGGGCAAAAGAGATCATTGACAACTATACTGTGTTATTAGAATCTGCATATCGAGAAACCACTTACCAGTATAGTCTTGCTAAATATCATTACTCAAAAAAAGAATATAGCGAAGCCTTACACCTCCTTTACTTACTGGTGTCCAACGATGATGTTTATATAAATATTAATACAAAAATATTGCTTTCGAAAATTTATTACGAACAAAATGAATTGAATGCTTTAGATACATTGATTGATAGTTTCAAGAAAACCCTGAGCCGAAAACAAAAGATTCTTGGTTATCACCATACGAGTTACAAGAATTTTATTCAGTATTTAAATAAGTTAGTGCAACTCAACCCCTATGACAAACCTGCTAGGCAACGGTTGCTTCAAGAAGTTGAAAACACCCAACCTATTTTTGATAAATTTTGGTTTGTTAAGCAATTGAGTTAAGGTTGCTGGCAACAGCTGAAAGTTCTAATGCTTCGACTTGTGTATCGCGCTATTTCTCCTCCTTGAGCAACTGCACCTCTCGCTGCAACTCATCAATAAGAACCTGCTGTTCCTTAATCAATTCATTCTGCTCTTGCGTAGCCTTGATCAACACAGGAATGAGCTGCTGGTATTTGAGCCCCATACGCTCCATTTCAATAAGCAGTATAAATTTGGCTGTAAATAATTCAAAATCAATTGAATATTAAAAAATATTAGATTTGAGAAGTTCTGGGTAAAGGGCTTATGAAAGTATAGCATCCGTCAGATTAGAAAATCCCACCCTAGTTTAAGCCCTGCCTTCTGTTGCGCAGCAGGCAAGGCTCAAAATGCGGTATCGATTTGTTATGATGTCGCACTTTCAGCGCTCTGGTTTTGTTGGATGCTTGACAACCAGGGCTTTACCCGGTTTTACCCTGGGCTGACAGATGCCGCACCTTCAGCGCTCAAAATTGAATCTAGATTGATAAGATTGTAGCACCTTCTGTGCTCATTTTCCGGACAAAACCTCCTTGTATAACTGAATCAATTGCCCCGTCACCCCCTCAACAGAAAACCGTTCAACAGCATCCAGACTAATGCGCCCCCGATCAAGGTAAACCCCATCCGTCATCAGTTGAACAGTATTCAAGCCAAGCGCCTCCACATCATCAACCTTACTGAGCAACCCGTTATTCCCTTGCAGAACCAAGTCGCCCAAGCCTCCAACATCGAAACCAGCAACAGGTGTACCGCAAAACAAACTCTCCATTACAGTATATGGAAGATTGTCCGCATACGTTGGGGTGACGTACACATCCGCAGCATTGTACAAGAGACTCATCTTTTCAAGACCATCCACATAAGCAATATGCTTGAAATCTAAAGGAATCAGCGATCCGTCAACAGTCCCATGGCCAACAATCACAAACAGATAATCAGCACCAGCACCTTGTGTCTTCAGAAATTGGATCATCTTTATAAATTGATCCAGCCCTTTCAGCTTCCGATCCAGAAAATCAGCAATAAACAACACAATCTTCTTGTCTGTGGGCAGATTTAAAGCCGTTCTGGCGGCCGTTCTGTCTTTTACCTTAAAATGGGTCGTCTCCAGACCGTTCGGCAATAAGACGGCACGACAGTGGCCTGTGACCTCATTTTCCTTTAGACTATTCGTTAGCCATGAGGACGGTGCAGTCAAGACCATTGACTGTTTTTGTAAAAACGGCACTAGATATCTCCGAAACTGCTTGCGGTAATCCGCAAATTCCTCAAGGGGAAAACCTGCAGCGTAGTGACAACCATCAAACAGAATACACTCATCATGCTGTGTCCAGATGACTGGCTTGGTGTTTTTTCGCAAAAAGCTGTTAAAATCAAGCAATTCATACGTCCAATGCAAGTGAATTAGATCTGCTGCCTTATAAGCGGGGTGTTTCGTAATATCAAATGGTGCATGATGAAAACTATAGCGTACAGGAGGTCTTGGTTTTTTAGATAGTCTTATCTTGCGAGACACTTTATGAATAAGATTCCTCAGTTTGGTACTTGTTGGACCGTAGTATTCATCAATAGTATGAACGCCTTTGTACTTGTGATTGGAGGCTCTAAACAGAATAGTAGCATCAATGCCCTGTCGAAGCAGTTCACGGTGGTAAGAAAGGGCGGCTTTTCCTGCGCCACCTCTAGCAAATGTACAAACCTGTAATACTCTCAAAGTGTTCTATTTATCGCTTTGCCAAGTTACGTATTCTAATTGGAATCGACCGTAGTTTTAGTAAAATACGTTCCGGAATGGTTTTGTTATTGATTTTTGTATAAAACGCTCGGGCATATCCACGAACTTGCTCATTCTCGATTAATGGCAACTGTTCTATCTGCAATGATTCCAATGGCTCGTCTACCATATAGTCGAAATTGATGCCAGTATGCATGCCACTGCCGTCCCATCCAATATTCCTTACTAAGGACTTTTTAGGGTGGAGACATAAGCCTTTATTCAAGAAAACAGTTGAATACCACTTGATCGCCCAAGTATTGAGTTCCCCTGTGATACAACGTTCTAATTGACTGGCGAAGTTCTCAGTTCCTTCAATATTAAACTGGTCTAACAAGCCTTTTGTCTTAATTTCATCCAACAATTCTTGTGGATCAGTTCTCAAGTGGTTCCATGCGCGTTGCCAGGTTGCCCAGCCACTACACGTCACGGTATTGTAGAAAAAAGTATCTGGTAACGTCTCTTTCAAGGGAAGGATGGTGGCGGCAACGTGCATTACGGGTTCTTGTGTTTCATAGAGATCTAAGGCATCATTCATGTATTCGAGAAACCCGGTGCTTACAACCAGATCGTCCTCCAATACAATGATTTTCCCATGCTTATTGACTACAGTGGTGATGCCATCAATAATGGAAGGTGCAACGCCTACGTTTTGTGGCCACTCCTTGATATGAATTTCCTTACACCATTGGCGTTCTCGCAATACTTCGCGAACCGCGGCTATTTTCTCTTTGCTTGCAGCATCATTCGGCTTCGGTCCGTCAGAAAAAACATAAAGCACTGTCTGATCCGCCAATCGGCTTTTCGACAGTGCTTCTAAAGTCTTTCGTGTATGCCAAGGACGATTGTAGACAAATAAGGCGATTGGTGCTAATGCCATAGTGTGTTATGTGATTACTCTACAATTCCGATCAATCCTCTCAACCCCATATCTACTACAGGTTCTACAGTAAAGTTGGTGGCATCCATGTCCCATTCCCCGTTGCCATTAGTGTCTGTCCACTCAAAGCTGTTGTTGGTAGAAAAGGAAAGCGTGATCACGATATCTTCTGTCTCATTGCCTGTGATCTCAATCGGTTCTGATAAATTACCGCCTACTACACAAGAACCCACTGGAATCGGTACACTAAATGGGTTGACCACTGTAGTCCCAGGTGCTTGTCCTACTGTGACCTGATTGTATTGGTCAAGTGGGCTGTCAAGCTCCGTTTCAAAACCCCAGAACCCTTGTAGTTTATCATCATTTACGGGTTCCTCTATGTTTTTAGGTTTCATATTAGTGATGTAGGTGTTGTAACCAACAAAACTGGCTACGGTACCACTTTGATTGTAGACATCGCCAACAACAGGTACATTCTCAATATTGAATTTCACATCATAATTCTGGTAAGCAACTGATACTCTCAAATTCCTATACGTGCCTGGCGTTATGTCTTTTAATGCGACCTGGTGCCACACTTCTCCATCAGCTTTCACAATTGCATTTTGGTGGTCGATCGCATTGTCTCCTCCAGCTGTTGTCTCTTCACCCATATACACTTGCTCTCCTTGCTTATACGGCGTCAGATTGGTCTGTACCAACTCAATGAAGTGTGCACTCATACCATTAAACTCCGGATGTTGTGCCGCATTGCCTACTGGAATAGTCGAAGGTTGCCCAAAAATCCCAAGACGTTCCTGAGTATTATCAAATTTGAATTTAAATTGTAAATAGGGCCCGTCTTCTTTATCTTTCTTGCAAGAAGACAAAAATGCAATAGATATGATTAATAGAAAGAGTAACTTTTTCATGACAAGATTAGTTTTGATGTAAATGATTAATTGATCTACATAAAGTGCAAAATTAACAATTTATTGCTGAAGCCTTTTCTTTTAACCTCGTTTTAACTGATTTGTTAAGGAATACAATATTGAAAGTGTAGCATATATCAGCCTAGTGCAACTAATCATTTTTTGTTAAAACCTCCACATTCTTTTGATGAATAAAGACCGAGCGACCTGTTAGATTTAATAATAAAATGAAGCAAGCAATAAAAATGATCCAGTCATGAACTACAAAAGCCAAGTAGTGGCTACAAAGCCAAAAATTCAAGACAATTGATTGGTTGTGGTTATTTTGTAAGAAGAATTGGCAATTGCAAGGGATATTATTAGCGAAAGCTATCAAATAAAAGATACTGTTGAACCGTTAGTTAAACCAAGACACTTCCGATTTTAATCTTCGTCAGAATAATTTCCATTTAAAGACGAATTCGCAGTTAAGTAATTACTTTCTTCTACAATTTTGACATTTTCATCTAAATTATAAGTGGTTAAGACTGAAAACCGTTAAATTCGCGGGTCTATTAATAAAAGTAAAAAATATGAAACAGATTATTCCTTTCTTAAGTGTCCTTTTATTCTTAACTAGTTGTGTAGGTACAAAAACCGTCGTTGCACCAGCCTTTGAAGAACGACAGTTAGACACGTTAATGGTAACAGCGCCCAAGAAAAATCAAAAATACGAGCTTCCAGTATACAGAGCAACAGAAGAGCGTACACACGATCTTATCCATACTGATCTTGACGTAAAATTTGATTGGAGCAAACAACACCTTCTTGGTAAAGCAAGTCTTAAGCTAAAACCCTATTTCTATGCTACCGACCAGTTGACCCTTGATGCAAAAGGTTTTGACATTCACAGTGTAAAAATGAATGGAATGGACCTTAAGTATGAATATACAGGAGCAAAACTAATCATCAATCTTGGAAGAACCCTCTCAAGGAATGAAGAATATACCGTCGATATCGATTACACAGCAAAACCCAATGATTTGGAGGTCGGTGGTAGCAGTGCCATCACTTCAGACAAAGGGCTTTATTTTATCAATCCGTTAGGAGAAGACCCGGAAAAGCCAAAACAAATTTGGACGCAAGGCGAGACAGAGTCTAGCTCTTGTTGGTTTCCTACCATAGATAAGCCTAATGAAAGGTGTACCCAGGATATTAAAATCACAGTAGCAGATAACTTCAATGTATTGTCAAATGGCGTATTGAAATCTTCTGTCAAAAATGCTGATGGCACAAGAACAGATAATTTTGTGATGAATCAACCGCATGCGCCTTACCTATTTGCTATGGCAATTGGTGAATATGCAGTTGTAGAAGAAAAATGGAACAACATCCCTTTAGAGTATTGGGTAGAGCCTGATTACAGAGAAGATGCCAAGGAGATTTTTAATCACACACCTGAAATGTTGAGCTTTTACGCAGACGTACTTGGTGTACCATATCCTTGGGAGAAGTATTCGCAGGTAGTTGTGCGTGATTTTGTATCAGGAGCCATGGAAAATACAACCGCAGTAATCTTTGGTGACTTTGTACAAAAGAATAAGCGGGAAATGATCGACAACCATAATGACGGCATTGTTGCTCATGAAATGTTCCATCACTGGTTTGGTGACTTGGTGACTTGTGAAAGCTGGTCTAACTTAGCCCTAAATGAGTCTTTTGCCAACTATGGGGAATACCTTTGGTTTGAAAAGAAATACGGTAAGGACAGAGCAGAATCACATCGTCAAAATGAAATCAGTGGCTATATGAGCTCAGCAGAAAGAGGTGGTGTTCATGACTTGATCGATTTTGAATATAGAGACAAAAACGATATGTTTGATGCCCATAGTTATAATAAAGGAGGCGCTATCTTGCATATGCTCCGTAACTACATTGGAGATGATGCATTTTTTGCAACCTTGAAAAAATACTTGAAAGACAATGAATTTGATGCTGCAGAAGCTCACGACTTGCGTTTAGCAGCAGAAGACGTTACTGGTATGGACTTAAATTGGTTCTTTAATCAATGGTTCTTTGACAGTGGGCATCCAACATTAGAAATTTCCTACAAATACATGCCGAATTCAGGCAATTTGAAGGTGGAAATCAATCAAACACAAGATCCGGATACACACGTACCTGTTTATCAGTTACCGCTGGATATAGATATTTATACCCCTTCCGGAAAAGAAAGAAAACGGTTATTAGTAAATCAGCGAAAACAGACCTTCGAAATTCCCATGGCGCAAACACCACAACTGGTAACAGTTGATCCGGAATACGTGATTTTAGGTGAGATCTCAGACAAATCTAAAACAGACGAAGAGTTGGTATTTCAATACTATAACGGTAAAGAGTACAGAGACCGATTTGACGCTCTAAGTCTACTTAAAGACAAGGACTCAGAGGAATACGAAAAATTGTTCGTAGATGCCACCAACGATCCTTTCTGGCGCATTAAACGAGCTGCAATCAACAATCTGAAAGGCAAACACCCTGATCTATTAAAAAAGCTAGGGACCAGTGATCCAAATAGCCGAGTAAGAGCTGCTGCCTTGGACAAATTGAGCGAATTAGGCGATGCTGCACATGCCAGCACCTTTAAGTCTATTTTAGACAAGGACACGGAAGCTTATCAAGTCATGTCTTCGGCACTTGAAGGCTTATATGCTGTAAATAGCCAACAAGGGCTGATTTACGCTAAGAAACAGGAAAGTTCTGAGAAGTCATCAATCATAAATTCTATTGGCGCTATTTATGCTTTAACAGGGGATGCAAAATACTTACCCTTCTTTGAAAACAAGTGGAATGATATAGAAGGATTTGGGATTTTCGGCTTTATGACTCAATACCTAAATTTGCTAAAAACCTCGACAAGAAGTGAAACCGCGCAGGCAATGGGTAAAATGATGACACTTAGCACTAACCAAAATGTCTCGAAATGGTCTCGATTTGCTTCTACGCAAGCATTGTTTAACTATAAAAAGCACTTAAAGGAAACAGTGAAAGATATAGAAGATGAAGGCGAAAAGGAAGAAGTAAACGGTAGAATAAGCGACATTGGAAGCATGATTGCTAAAATCAAAGCACAAGAAACCGACAAACAACTTCAAGGGTTTTATAAAAGATTTAATTAGAACCTTGACGCACTATGAAAAACAACGTTCCTTCGTATGCAAAGTATTTGTTCTTCCTCCTACTTTGGGTGGCAGTTACATTTTGCATTAAAAGTACCAAGGAACCTGATATCTGGTGGCAGGTAAGAACAGGGGAATATGTAATTGAAAACGGTACCATCCCAAAGGTAGACGTGTTTTCATATTCTTATGAAGGGGAAAAATGGATCAATGTCAAATGGCTGACTGAAGTGTTTATGGCAGGTATTTCTAAACTGTTGGGTCCCGAACTGATATTCTTGTTGCAAGCACTGGTACTCATTGGGATTTTCTTTATTTTCAAGCGGATTAGAAGACTATTGGACCCAAAGGGCGATCCATATTCATTTGCTTTTTTGGCTGCTTGTACTTTGTTTTTGTTTACGATCTCCTTCCGTATCAACGGCAGACCAGAGATGATGAGTCACTTACTAACAGCCATATTTCTTTATATTTATCTGGATTACCTGAAGCAGCCTTCCAGATTGATTTGGTTTATTGTGCCACTGCAACTCCTATGGGCAAACCTCCATGAAGCCTATGGTGTTGGTATTGTAATTACGGGGTTGTTTTTTATCACCTACTTAATTGAAAAAATAAGGACTTCTGGGCCCTATAACAAACTGAATGAGTTGGTCGGTGTATTTGTGTTATCAATTTTAGCAACAACAGTTAATCCTAATGGGTTGGAACTCTTACTCCATCCCATCAATATTTTCCAGCAATTAAAAATGAACACCTTTACTACCGAGTTAAGTAACGTAATGGAAAAGGAATACTGGAATCTGTTTTCTATCCTTAATATTCTGATCTTTTTTGTTGGTCTTTGGAAGTTGTATCAACTGTTTACCCAGAGGAAAAACAAAGGCTTCAAACTCAACTACTTGCTACTGTTTTATCCGGTACTATTTTTAGCTTTCTTTTATTTGAGCTTACGGGCCAATCGGAATATTTCGTTTTTTCAGATCATTGCGTTCCCTATAGTGTTTCTCTTTTTCAGGCAGCTCAAAATATCTTTTGTGAAAGGCACTGGAGCCTATCTCGCGTTGACTGTGATCTTGTTATTGATGTATGTTTCAATACCCACCAACCTTTATTACAAAACACTTGATAGTCTCAACCAATATGGCATTAGCCTACCAACAGATCGAAATCCTTATTCAGCAGCAAAGTTTATACAGCAATATGACTTGAAAGGCAAGTGCTTTTCTGATTGTTTCAGCTCCTCATATCTGTTGTGGCACCTACAGCCTGACTTCAAGACCTTCCTTGATTTACGGGATTTAGACGTTTTTGAAGAGGCGTTCATTCGTAACAATCTTATGGTTTACAAAAAGCCAGAAACGATTATATCTGGTAAGAATATTCCGTTATGGGAAGAATTTAGGTCTTATGACAATTTTAGCTATACCGTCAACCTAAATGCAGAAGACTTTATGCCTTTAAATCGCTATTTGCACAAAAATGAGGATTTCGAATTAGTTTATGCAGATGAACTTAATTCCATTTTTGTAAATAAAACACTTCAGGAAAACCAAAAAGTGATTCAGGAAAAAGGGTTTACCACTATAGGCGAGGCTGTTTTTCAACCCCTAAAGACAAAAGAAACGCCTGTTTTAGGGCAACTGTTCAATTATATTTTCTGGCCATTTTATAGTGAACCTCAAGCCAATCTGGATTTTGAACCGTTCAAACAAATTTATTTTAATTCGTTAAATCAATAATTATGAAAACACCGCTGGTGTCGCCAATAGACAAAAACGCAAATGAAGAGACCAAAGAGATGGCTCAATTTTATCAGGAAACGCTAGGTTTTACACCTAATAGCTTGTTTACTATGATGCATAGACCTCGCATTGCCAGAGCCTTTCTCGAAATGAATCAATCCGTCATGGAAAACAAAGGTCGCGTTACGAGTCCACTCAAGCGTTTATTGGCGTATCTCTCCAGCAAAACCGCTGGCTGCCGCTACTGCGAAGCACACGCCATTCGTGCCGCTGATCGCTATGGTTCTGAGCAAGACAAACTCAATAATATCTGGGAATATAAGACTTATCCCGCATTTACTGATGCCGAACGTGCTGTTTTTGATTTTGCGATTGCTGCTTCCACTATACCCAATGCCGTGACAGACGATATTTCCAACAACTTAAGACAACATTGGGACGACGGTGAAATCGTTGAAATCCTTGGCGTCGTTGCTCTATTCGGCTACCTCAATCGTTGGAATGACAGCATGGGCACGCAGCTCGAAACACCTGCTGCTGAAGACGGGGTAAAATACTTGGAAAAACTAGGGTGGAACGTCGGGAAACACAAGTACTAATTTAATGAACAATGAGCTTACTCCGAAAAGTACCAAGAGCAACATCAAAACATTATAGATTATCAGCCAACCATCTAGAAAACCAACCAGCAGCTTTCGTGTTAAGATGATTGAATTCAAAGTAGTTGTTCGGATCTGTGATTAAATGGCGTGGAGGAAGAAGCACCTTACCCATTTTTTCATATTCCAATAAATGTTGCGGTTTTTCGGCACTATTAAAATCAGGAATGTATAGAAAACGAACTTCCGTATTGCGATCTTGACACAATGCCTGCATTTTTTCTAAATAATAAAAGGGGAATTTCTCATTGCCTAGCTTTGCACTTCTTTGAATCGCACTGTGTTTATCTCTAGCGGCGAGCGCCTTCTTTGGCTCAATCACACCTTTTCCTGATCTAAATCCTCTTGTCACGGTATGGTTACTGTTATATGGATGCTTGAAAATTGCTCGTTGAATTGACCTTACACGACACGATAGCGCCTCCTTTATTAACGCGCGTCTACCTTTAAAAAAGGGCAACACTTCAAAAAAATCAATTGGAGAACAAAAACAAGCAAAATCGCTATGCCTTATATATACTTCTTCCTCTCGTACTTCTATAACAACTAGCTTAGGATCATGTTTTTTTAAAAGTTCCTTGAGAATTAAGTATTGCATGTCTCGTCCGTAGAGACAATGTCCTAAATTGGCAATGCTTGCTGGTGCAATTCCCATATGCAAAGCAAGCGTATCCTCGTTGACAGATTGAATAAAATGGCTAGTTCCAATAAAGACAATATCAATTGGTCTAGGGTCCAAGAGCCTTTGATAGAGCCAATTACCACGATTATGGCAAATGTTGCCAGTCATACTATAGCTCCTCTGCTCGTCTATCGGTAGGGACAAAAACAAGATTAAGAACAATGGTATCGGTAAGCAAATCCAAAGGCCAAAGCGTTTCATTGAATATTGAGGTTTATAATTTGTTCAAAACAAACAAAAAATGTAATCATAAATTAGGACAACCTATTAATTTGACATTAATATGATATTAAAACAAACCCAATCAGTAGCGTGCGTGTTCATCATTTCGCTATGATTAAAATTGAAAATAAATAAAATCTGGTTTTACCTTAATATCAATAAATAACAGCACCAAAAACAACAACAGGTAACAGACTAGCACTTTTACAGCTTCCGGCAATGGCTGCAATAACTCAGAAAATGACTGCTTACGCATTAAGATCTCCAGTAGCACAAATACACCCAAAGGAAATAAGTAGAACCATTGCTTTAAAAAGGAAAATGCCGACCCCCATACCCTAGTGATCTCAGGAATCGGATTGGTCAGATTTCCGAAACCCTCAACTAATTGTAACAGATGGCTAGTGTCTTCTGCACGGAATGGCAGCCAAAACAACACAACTAAGCCATAAGTTAATAGAATCGCCAGCACCCCTCGCCCTTTGACACCAAACATCCGCTCAAGGATCAACATAAACCCGTGTAAGGCTCCCCAAATTAGAAATGTGACTTGCGCACCATGCCATAGGCCACTGAGTAGGAAGGTCATCATGATATTAAAGTAGGTTTTTGTTGGTCCTTCGCGACTCCCGCCCATTGGGATATATACATAATCCCGAAACCAAGTAGACAGTGAAATATGCCACCTACTCCAAAACTCTTTCAATGATGCCGAGAAGTAAGGGGTTTTGAAGTTCTCTGATAATCTGAATCCAAGGAGCAATGCTAAACCAATGGCGATATCTGAATAACCTGAAAAGTCACAATAAATTTGGATTGAAAAACAAACCAAGCCCCAGAGTGTTGTTAGCCCAGTAAACGTTTGTTCTGGATCAAAAACTTGATTGACGACGAGGCTTAAATTGTCTGCAATCACAATTTTCTTAAATAGTCCATATAGGATCAATTGCATACCAGCAACGCCTAAGGCATATTGAAATACTCTTTTTTGTTCGAATTGCGGAATCATATCTCCCGCTCGTTCTATAGGGCCAGCAACCAATTGTGGGAAAAATGATACATAACTAAAAAACGCAATCGGGTCTTGAGTAGGCTGTATTTTCCGATTATAAATGTCGATACAATAACTCATGGTCTGAAACGTGTAGAAACTAATCCCGACAGGGAGGATGATGTGAAGGGTAGACCAGCCAGGCTCTATTTCAAATAGAGATAATGTGTTTTGTAATGATTCAATAAAGAAGTTGCAGTACTTAAAAAATCCAAGTACAGATAGATTGATGAACAAGCTACAATAAAGCCATCGCTTTCTTACCCTAGATTCAATTGATTTATGGATCTGTAGCCCAATTAAGAAGTCAGCAATAGAACTGAGTAGAATTAGTGATAGAAATCGATAGTCCCACCAACCATAAAAGAAATAACTGCCAGCAAGAACGGTTAAGTTAGACGTCATTACTCCAAATCGCTTTGTGATTCCCCAGTAAACCAGAAAAAAAGCTATAAAAAAAGCGAGGAATGCAAACGAGTTAAATACCATTCAATAATTGTTTTTTGTTTGGTCACATAAAAACAATAAATGTAATTATAAATAACTAAAAGTGACAATTAAATGAAAATATCGACGTTAATAATAGGCTGGTGAAGTTTGATATGCTTATCTGTTAAACTAGGTTTTGTAATAATCAGAACCACAATTCATTCAGTAATGATTAAAAGACAAAATAAATTTGTATTTTTATCATCGAAGCTCTTACTCTCTCGGAACCATGGTAAACCCAAATTACTACACCGACTTTTTAGCTAAAACAACTAAAACAAAGGTATGCGCTTTTTCATCCTTATCTCTTTTTTACTGATTTCGCTGCAACAGTTTGCCGCAAACACAGTCATTTCAGGCACCATTAGAAATGGAGTTGCTCAAGAAGTGATTTTGCATGTTGACAGAACCTATCTCGATAACACTTTTGTAAAAGAGTATTCAACCCTCAATGAAAACAACCAGTTTTCCTTTGAACTTGATGTTAAAACCCCACAACTATTTGAGTTGGAATACCAACGGAACAGGATAACATTCTATATTGATCCAGGAGGGCATCTTGATCTGGACTTTGACGCTAATCTTATGAAATCCCAAGTAAAATATAGTGGATCCAGTGGAGCTGCAAACAAATTTTGGGCGGATTACAAAAGGCTATTCTGGGAAGAATCCAATCCTTTTAAACGAAAACAGTTGAAAAAAAATATCGTCTACTATGGTGTTGATGAAGCGTTGGAGGACAAAATGAAACGCCTTGGTCCAATAAATTTTTCCGCCAACCTGGGAGAGATTCGGGAACGTAAAAAAGCCTTCAAGCGCAATTATGAGCAAAACAATGGATTGTTGCCACAAGTGTTTTCTAATTACATCGATGCAGAAATTGATTACGATTGGGCATACAAAATGCTGATTTATGGTCATTCATTTCAAAATCTACACGAGATTCCAGAGACGTTTTTCAATTTTATCGATGAGGTGGCCTTAAACAATAAAAATGCATTAGGCAATAAGAAATACCGAGACTTTGTTATTGCACTCATTAACTTTAAACACGATAAACAGGGAAGCGAGTACAGCAATCCCTACATCGGTCAATACCATGTCTCATCTACTATTTTGCAGGACATACCGCTTGCCTTTTTCCAAGCAGATATTCTAGAACGCGGATTCAGAAAAACTGACTTCAATGAACTGTTGCCCACATATAATGCTTTTATTGAGACGGTACCTTATAGTGAGTTTTATCTTAAAGCAGTAGATGCGTATTTCAGTAAAAAGCCGTACGCCATCGGTGCCCAGGCGCCAACTTTCGATATGAAAGACGCAAATGGTAACTTAGTAGTGCTCTCTGACTATCTAGGAAAAGTCGTTATTATTAATTTTTGGGCGAGTTGGTGTAAACCCTGTATCAATAAGGTAGAATCAATGAAGACCTTGAAGTCTTGGACAAGTACAAAGGATATTGTTTTTATCAATGTATCCCTAGAACGTTCCTACGATAAATTTCAGGAACAAGTCCAAAGTAGAGGCATCTCCGACATGATTAACGTATTTGCAGAGCAAGGTATGGAGTCTCCAATCATTAAAAAATATGACGTAAAAGCGGTTCCAGAATTTTTTATCATCAGCAAGAATGGTGCGTTTGCCAGAAAGCCACAGAAAACAGATCCATTTACGCTTAAAGATTATCTTAAAACGATGCTGTAAGTGATCTGGAGGAGGCTGTTTTAAACAATTTAAAAATGAGTCTGCTCCGAAAAGTCTATTTTGCTCAAAAACAATAGCGTAGAGGTAACATCTCTTTTTCAAATTAGTCCATCTGCCATCAGGTTGAATAATCAAGAGATAAAATAAATCAATACAAGAAGTTAGAGAAAACATTCTCAATTTTGTATTATTGCAGTAGTTATATAGAAAAGCCAAACCGTATTTCCTTAGTTTATCGTTTAGGCTTCAAATTTTCAAATTAAAACTCTAACAATATGTCAAGTGTAACTACGGGTATTCCTGCAGTTGATTTATCTAAATTTACTTCAGGTGATCCAGCTAAGAAAGCAGAATTCGTTCAGGAAATTGGTAAAGCCTTTCATACCGTTGGTTTTGTTGCCGTCACCAATCACGGTGTAGACCAAGAAACTATCGATCAATTCTACGTGGCGGGCAAGAAGTTTTTCTCGCTACCAACTGAAACAAAACTAGCAGCACAAATACCTGGGCTTGCAGGGCAAAGAGGATATACGGCCTTTGGTATAGAGCATGCAAAACAATCTCAGGTGGCTGATTTAAAAGAGTTTTTCCAAATTGGACAAACTGTAGAAGATCAAGACGCCATCAAGGACGAATATCCACCAAACGTAATCGTAGAGGAATTACCCGAGTTTCACGATCTTGGAAATGCCTTGTATCAAGCATTTGAAGGTGCAGGTCAAAACTTACTTCGCGCTATTGCTTTGTTCCTTAATCTGGATGAATTTTACTTTGATAAGCATATCCATAACGGCAATAGCATTTTAAGGGCGATTCACTATCCCCCAATTAGAAGCGAACCAGAATCGGCTATTCGTGCTGAAGAGCATGAGGACATCGACCTTATAACGCTGCTTGTAGGAGCTTCTGCTGATGGCTTGGAACTCTACAATGAAGATAAGGAGTGGGTACCGATTAAGGCAGGTGTTGGTGCTATCGTTATCAACGTAGGTGATATGTTACAACGGTTGACTAACAACTATCTGAAGTCTACGACGCACCGTGTTGTAAACCCGCCAAAAGAGCGGTGGCATGAGCCAAGAATGTCTATTCCGTTCTTCCTTCACCCTAGAAGCGAAATGGATTTGACTTGTCTCGAAAGCTGTATATCTGAAGAGCACCCCAAGGCATATGAAGATTTAACGGCCGGCGAATATCTTGATGAACGTCTTAGAGAAATTGGTTTAAAAAAATAAGTCCATCAAAAAATTTACTTAAAAAACGGGTTACAGATTGCTGTAACCCGTTTTTTATTGCTTGTTGTGGAACTTTATTATAAAATAATCTGTATTCATTGTCTAAAATAGAAACTTTCGTTATTACCGTTGAGTCATGAAAAGCAAGTTGAAAACAAGTTGGGAAACTTATAGTCGCATTATATGGGATGAACGATATAATGAGAATAACTTCATGATTGGATATCAGGACAGAGTGGCAGTTTCTGGTAGGAGAGAAAAACCGCTTGTAGAATGGGACTCCAGTGATATCCCTTGGAGTCGGGTTCAGTATTTCCGATGTGGCGATCTATTCGTTTGGGACAGGCAAGAGCAGATAGATTTACTAGGAACAGATGCCATGCCCAAGGAAGCATTGAACGTGAAAGAGGATAAAACAGATAATTATTCTATCCAAAACTCACCATTCAACATTAAATCCATTTTGCATTATAAAAATGGTGACTGGCAATATTGGATGGAACAACACCAATCATATCCTGTAAGTGAACTAGAAATTCTGACCTACAATATCCTTTCTGATGAGTATAAGCAATCATTTATTGATTCAGAAACTAGGCAAGATGCCACTATTTCAATACTCAAGGAATCTAAAGCGGCTATCATTGTTTTACAGGAAGTTACAATAAATTTCATGAGGAAACTGATGGCGCAAGAATGGATGAAAGAGATGTACATTTCTGATAAACCCAATGTTAAACATTTTGATTCTCATCGAACTGTAATTTATTCTAAATTCCCGTTTGAGTTATATGCTTACGACTATTCTTCACGAAAACAATTTTTAGTTGGCAATTGGTATTTAAACCAACAAAATTTTCATGTAGCAGGTGTACATTTATCTAGTAATCGAGCGGATAATGCCCAAAAAGTAAGAGCCACTCAATTAGAGAACATTGTAACTTTTTTAAAGTACTTAAACGATGATTTTGTAATTGCGGGTGATTTTAATCAGAAAAATGATGAAGGCCTTTCCTTTTTCAAACAACATCATTTAGTCGATCTTTGGTCAAACTTACATCCTGAAAAAGATGGAATAACTTTCGACACCAAGAAAAACTTCCTAGCAGAATTCTTTAGTATGTCTAAACAATCTAATCGTTTAGATAGAATCTTACTTAGATCTAAGGAGTCTAATTGGAAGGCGAAAGACATTACAATGATTGGTTGTGAAGAAATATCGAATGGAATATATCCGTCTGATCATTTTGGGTTAACGACGCAATTAGCATTTAAAAAGGATCAAGTAAAAACATCTTTATTAAGTGAAATCCAACCTGTTTATCAAAGTGCTATTGTGATCATTCCACCGAAGGAGAAATGGGCAAACATTCAAATGCTTAGAAAAAAATATGATAATAAGGTAGAACGATGGATGCCTCATATCACACTGATCTATGGTTTTATTCCAGACTCTTATTTTGAATTAGCTGCTCAGGAAATAGCAAAAGAGATTACAGCCATTTCCCCCTTCAATATCATGCTTAAGGAGTATGGATTCTTTGAACATAGAAAAAATGTAACGGCATGGCTAAAACCAGAATCTGAAGTGATTTCATTATTACAGGCTAAGTTACAAGGGATCTTTCCGCAATGTAAGGACGAAATAAAAGACAAAAATGGGTTCAATCCTCATATGAATATCGGCCAATTTGCTGAAGTTGAGAAAGCTAAATCTACACTGCCAACATGGAAACCTTTAGATTTTGAAACCTTCGAGATTGCATTGATCAGTAGAAATGAGGAGGAACCATTTCAAATACAATGCACAATCGAATTAGGTACAGGAAAAATCACCTTCCTAGATGAAAACAGAGCCACTGAGTATAACAGAAATGCGTTAATAGAAGCCAGCTTACCAGCTATTGATACAGAAAATCAGATCAAGAGAGATTTTGCAACATCTCTTTTAGAACAAGCCTGTTCGGAAGAATTAGGAAACCCTATTGAATTGTATCCCTTGGGTTCCGATAAATTAGGCACAAAAACCCAAAATAGTGATATCGATTTAGTGGCTTTAATCCCATTAGAAATAACCAAGAAGGAATTTCTTGAAGGCGTACAGCAGAGATTGGTTGGGATATCGGATTCCGCTAGATTTGTTTTAGATGCCCGAGTACCAATTTTGAAATTAAGCATTGAAGGGATTGCACTTGACTTAATGTGTTGTCAAAATCTTATGTATCCGGCTACAATCCAAAAAATTCAGACAAGTGATTGGCACAAGTTCGATGACTCAAGCTGGCAAGCACTTGCGGGTTATTTTGAAGCAGCGTATATCAGCGAAAGCATTCAAAAGACAAGTGTCGACTTACCTTTGTTTTTAAAGTTTGTTCAATGTATTAAAGTATGGACAATATCAAAAAGTATTAAAGGAAACAGTTTTGGATTCCTAGGAAATTATTCCTGGACCGTATTTGCTGTTTGGATTTGCAGTCAATCAAGTAAAAACACGACCCTGACTGATTTAATAAAACTGTTTTACAAGAAATTAGCCACTCACGATTGGACAATTCCTGTAGTAATTAATAAGGAAGCATTAAAGTATAAAGTTCAAAAAAATCAGGATAGAATGCCGATTGTTACTAGTGTAAAACCTTATTTCAATAGTACAAGGAATATAACCCGTTCTACTTTTTCAATAATAAGAGAAGAAGCTCAAAAAGCAGTTTTGATAACTAAGAAAGGACCAATTAATTGGAATGCATTATTAAATAAAATAGAAGTTTTGAAGGGCTTCGATCAAAAGGTTGTGTTTTCTACTAGTATAGAAAATAATATGGAAGACTTCAAAGGTTATATCGAAGGAAATATTGTAGGATTGATGATCTCTTTAGAACGAGAATTGGACGTTTTTGTAAGACCACAACCTTCGTATATCCTAGAAGAAAACAGCGTAGCATTTAATTTGGGCGTAATACTTCCAGATAACATTAGTATTGAAGCTTTGGATAGAATCCTCAATAAGTTTAAAACAAAAATGGAAAAGAGTACGGCACTTTTAATCGACATCAAATATTAAAAAAGCGTGTTCCTGACTAAGAAACACGCTTTCCTTGTATTATCGCTCAATTATTTAAAGCTAATCGTGTCTGAAAAAGCAGTAAAGTCTTCTACCTTTTTCAGACATTCCTTCTTTGTTTCCGAGGGAAGAGACAACTCGTGTAAGGGATTAGTCCCCACACCTAAACTTGTAAAAGTAGGCTCCTGTCCGTTTTGAGCAAACGGTGCTACAGCCCATTCCCCGTTTCTCAGTCGGTACCGCTCCTTATCGAGAACGAGACACATTTGATTGTAACGATACTTGTCAAGCGTTTTCCCCTTATTATTGTACCAGTAAGACGACACAACGGGCAAGGAGCGCTCTGGATCGTGCAACATCGAAGGGCCATTCGTTTCTTGACCAATAGCCTTCATAAAACTATTGTATATGTGACGGACACTCACCGAGTCATCAATCACCTTCGATTGTGTTTCGTTTGGAGACATCCAGAACATCGGAACTTTGTTGCCACCGTCTGTCACATTGCTGAAATGGTACATCCAGTTGTCTTCACCAAAGGTTTCTCCATGATCTGATCCAAACACGACTAGATTTCCCGTTCCCTCATGCATTTCCTTGCAAAACGAATCGACAGATGCCGCCATGTCTTTCCAGGCAAGGTATTGGCGATTCTTTAATACGGGTTTCATGCTGTCCTTGATCGGATCATTCTCTTGTTTAAGGAAGGTCTGATTAAGCATATGAAACATAGACCGTACTTCCTTGATCTTATTGATCATGCCTGGCGTGCTTGTCTGGAAAGTCGGTGCGATGTGATACGGGAAGTGCGTCTCCATCATATTAAGGAAAATGAAACTTTTTTGTCCCTTGGCTTCATTCTCTTCAATGATTTTTCGTGCCTGATCGAATATGTCTTGATACGTTTGCTGGAGCCAAGTCTTAGCAGATTCCATGTCTTCAGACATTCGTTGCATCAGTAAATCTCTGGAAAAAAGTTTGGCTCTCAATCGTGGCTTACCGAATAGTACGATCAGTTTTTGAAGCGTGTTAAATTTTGGGGGTACATATTTCCAAATGCGCCGTACCTCATCAAATCCTCTGTCGAGACCAAAGATATGTGTTGTTGCTACGTTGGCAGTTACCTGATAAGTGTTGTATCCAGCAGCCTTCATCTGTGTTGCCAATGTCGGGATATCTTTATGGATATTTCTGGTTTGGGACGAGGCACCATGTTCGTGAGGCACTAAACCTGTAAACATCGAGGCAGTTGCTGGAAGTGTCCAGCATCCCGCCGATCTTGCTTCGGTAAAAGAAGTGGCTGTTTTCTGGACATACGGCATCCCTATACCTTGGTCGTACACACTGTCATACCGAAGGCTGTCCGCAATCAAAAAAATTATATTTCTTGGCAAGTCGGCCATACATAACACTTTTGGTAAGTGCGCAAAGATAGCGGATTTTTCGAAATCACCAATATTCTCATCAACTTGATTGTAGAGTGTTTTGTTGAATACGAACAAACCCTAAACATACCGCGTTGAATATCGTTGGTGTGTCCTTTCGATGATTTGACAAACCCTTTGGGGCCATGCCGCTCTCGTGCCTTCCCACTATGCTCTACACTCCTTCGGCACCGGGCTGTCTGGCACTCTCTACGCTGCTTCACACGCCTCATCCCGCTGCTTCGTTCAAACATTACCTCCCATCCCTTGTCCAACCGCTAAAACAATCAGTAAACCCCTTTTTAGCATTGCGGTTTGCCTTTTTTAGTGTTATAAACATTAATCCCGGAAAAGCGATTTACAGTACGACTCATAATAGCGTCACTGTTGAAGGCTTAACAACACAATTGTTTATTCATTAGATCCGCGACCATAAAATTGTTGAATTCAATGTAGTTTATTATTTTTAACTACAGATGACAGAAAATGAGGACATACTAGACAGTGGAGAGTTCTACATCGACCCAATAGAGGAGACAGCAGAGTACTTCCCACCACTCGAATTAGACCCTGATAAGTTTGAAAAACTTAGCTGGAAACCTCTTAGGGGTGGAGGTACTAATTTCAAGACACACAAATTAGTGTTTACAGATGAAGGTACTATTAAATTTACAGGGACATTTGGAGCTTATCTTATTGGTGGTCTAGTATTTACAGTCGGCCTATTTGTTCTAGTTTTTGCGCTTGTTGCGCTTGAAATAATGCTAATTTTATTTGGATTAGTTTTTTTCATTATTGGTGTTTACCTCATTGATGCATTTACCATTCCATCTTTTTTCAATAAGCGCGTTGGACTATATTGGAAAGGAAGACAATCCCTCTTTCAGCAGATTTTTTTCAATAAAGAAGCATTTTCTGTAAATTTAAAGGATATAAAAGCAATACAGTTAATGGAGGAACACATTTCAAGCAGTGATGGCTCCTACAATTCTTATGAGATTAACTTGGTATTAGATAACAACGAGAGACTCAATATTGTGGACCACGGTAACAGGAGTGCAGCGCTAAACGATGCTGAAGAACTTGCTGAATTTCTAAGTATTCCCTTGTTAAACCGCTTGTAATAGATGTCGAAGCATTCAATACTTTCTCAGCACAAACCAATGAACTTTTTAATAAATATTCAGGTTATTCAATCATGAACATAGAACTACAACAAGGAGATATCACTAAACTAAGTATTGACATCATCGTAAATGCCGCCAATACCTCTTTACTAGGAGGTGGTGGTGTAGACGGCGCCATTCACAGAGCAGGCGGACCTGAGATATTAGACGAGTGTCGCGCCATCAGAAATCGGCAAGGCGGTTGCAAGGTCGGCGAGGCCGTTTATACTACTGCGGGCAATCTGGAAGCGCAATATGTCATTCACACCGTTGGACCAAAATGGAATAATGGACAGTCGAATGAAGCAGAAAAGCTCCGTAATTGTTATCGAAATGCATTAAGAATAGCGGATGAATTAGGAATGAAGCGAATCGCCTTCCCAAACATAAGTACTGGAATTTATGGCTATCCAAAACAAGAAGCAGCAACAATCGCTGTGGAAACTGTACAACAGTATACTTCAAAGTCATTAGAACAGGTCGTTTTTGTCTGTTTTGATGCTTCAAATCATAGCATCTACAAAGAAATTTTGGGATAAGATCCGTGTTCCATTATTCCACTAAAAATAAATTTTCTATTTTGAGGAAAATCATATCGTATGTTAGACTTTTTATTTGGTGGGCGTAGATATCGAAATGTAGAACGACAAATGGTTATTTTAGGGAAGCGATTAGGTATTCCAGCAACACTTCCTGCTAGTAGAAATAATCCATTTTCTAAGTATTATCCCAAAATAGAAGGAACGTTGATGAAGAGACCCTTTTCTCTTACCTTATATCAACAAGGAACGGGAAAGAATAAAAGATTCTTTACGGAACTGAATTTTGAACTTGAAAACAAGTACGAATACACGCTTGAGTTGTATAAAGAACGGATTTGGTCCAAAATCGGTAAGGCCGTTGGCATGCAGGACATACAAATTGGAGATCCGCCTTTCGATAATAGCTTTATCATTAAAAGTAACGACGACTATTTTGCTACCGAAGTGCTTAAAAGCCAGCAGAGTAAAGACTGTTTTAAAATGATTTTCAACTCAATGGATGGCTCGTTTAAACTCGACGGCACCAATCTCAATTATAAGCAACTGGGCCTAATTCGTACCGACCGAGATCGGGTCTTTGCTGAACACCTAATTGAAACAGGACTGGTACTAAGCATGAACATCGAAAAATTTGCCTTCGACCGAGACCCCACCAGAATGGAAGAACTATAAAGTCTATGTTAATCTAGGTTTAATTACGTACGAATGGTTTTTTCAATCTATGCGTCATTAAACATTAAACATTAATCATTATTTACTTGTCCTTCATAAATTGGTTGTTTTGAAGTGTAGCAGTAAAGCTGGCATCTTTATCTCTATCCAGGGTGAATTTGTATTTACCCAAAACAACTTCCCACTTCCCACTATTCTTTTCACGAGTATCATTAGGTGCAATAGTAATGTAGTCAAAAGTGCCGTCAGCTCTAACTACAATTGACTCACGACCTCTTGAAGGCGGGAAATTGAAGCCCTCTTTTCGGTACACTTCGTGTAGTTTTGTGTCCTGCTCGTTAGAATGTATCCACTTTCCTACTATATCTCCAGATTTGTCTTTTTTAGTCGTGTCTGGTGTTTTTGTAGTGTTGTTTTGTGTCGTATCAGAGGTAGACGTGTTTTGACTTGTAGTATCTGCTGCTGGTGTATTTACAGTTGTTTGGTTGGTGTTAGTAGTTGCTGCAGGGTCACAACTAGAAAATAACAATACTGTGAAAAAGATAATTAATAGGTGTCTCATAGTGTGCGATATTTATGTTTATCAACGCTAATTAACACAAAATATTCATGTTATTCTAATAATTAAACCCGGATTGTGCATTTTGGATGTTTGTTATGTACAGAAAACCGGATAAAACATATGTTCTGTTTGCACACCGATAGCTGATTTTATTTTGTGAGTGAGCAACACCAGCTAGCTGTAAATAAATCATGCTGGAATATAGATTTTTTCCATGCCGTATAAATAGATTACTTGTATCTATGAAATACTGTATCGATTTTTTCTGCCAACTTGCGGTCGCGTTCAGTCACAGTGTTATCAGCGTCGTGTGTTCTCAAGGAGATTTCAACAGTATTATAAACATTGCGCCATTCAGGATGATGATCCATTTTCTCAGCATGAAACGCCACTTCAGTCATAAAGGCAAATGCTTGGCGAAAGTCTTTAAAATTAAAGGTTGCAGTAAGAGAATTGTTTTCTTCTGTCCACATAAGAGTGTTGATTTATGACCAAGTAGATACGAGTGTTTGCGTCAGAAGCCGTAGGTTGGTCGAATGATTTAAGTTAGAAACCCACTCGCTTATAATGAAATGCATATTAGAATTCCCAATTGTAATCAACCATTCCTAAGATTGACTGCTCCAAAAGCTGGATGGTATTGTAAATGTCCTCCTTGTGCGCCATTTCAATGACTTGATGAATATGTCGCGTCGGAATAGAAAGCGCCCCGGCGATTGACCCACCGTTACTATGTCTTTGAATTGCTCCAGTATCTGTGCCTCCACGAGTCAGTATTTCTGGTTGCCATTTAATCTTGTGTTGATCGGCCGTCTGTTTCAGAAATCTAACCATTCGCTGATCTGAGATCACGCTGCTATCCATGATTTTTATCGCAACACCCTTGCCCAATGCAGTAATCTGTTCATGTGCTTTAGAGCCTGGCACATCGTAGGCGATGGTAGTGTCTAGTCCAAGTCCAAAGTCAGGGTTGATACTGCTTGAAGCCGCCTGTGCGCCTCTTAGTCCAACTTCTTCCTGCACACTGAATACGCCATAAAAGTTGCCAGATAGTTTTTTGTTTTTGAGCGCCCGCATTGTTTCCAATAGAATAAACACAGAAACTCGGTTGTCAATGGATTTGCAGTTAACGCAATCTCCCATTTCGATTAGTTTCCGTTCTCGGGTAATGGAATCGCCTATGCTTATAACTTTTATCACTTCTTCGTAGGATCTTCCGGTATCAATAAAAAAGTCCTCAGTACGCAAGGGCTTCACTCTGTCTTCTTGAGTCATCAAGTGAATTGGCTTGGACCCCATCACGCCGATCATCTCTTCTTTACCATGAATGATAACGCGTTGAGCGGTCAACGTTTTTGGGTCAAACCCACCAAGGGTATGAAAACGGATAAAACCTTCTTCGTCAATATGTGTAACAATGAATCCGATTTCATCCATATGGGCCGCACACATAATACGCTTATCTGATGTCCCTTTTTTAACGGCAATCACATTGCCCATTGGGTCAACGGTAACGTCGTCAGTGATATCTTTTAATTCATTTAGGACCAGAGCTCTGATCGGTTGTTCGAATCCTGGGGCACCAGGTATTTCACAAATTTTCTTCAGTAATTCTACGTTGATCATACTACAAACTTAAGAACATCTTTTTAATTCTTAACCAAATGTGTTGGTCTGTTTACAATTTTTATCTTATTAAATTCATAGCAACAGCACAAGAAATTGGTTATCAACTATTTGTATTAAAATTAAATAGGATGAGTTTTTTGTCATTATTGCTACTGTCGGCTACTCAAAACACTTATAACTAGTTTGGTCGTTGAGTTTTCCATTTCAATCAGTTTGGCCAAGGAAATCGAATTCTACAATTACGATGCTGCCAACCTAGGGTTCATGACAGTGCGTCTTCAAACCCTAGATTGGCAACAGATATCACTGCTCACCTGCGTTCCTGCGCTCGGCAGTCTGGCCCAATAAAGCTATAACCGATTAAAAAGCGACAGCAGGGTCAAACTGGGTTAACTCAGCAAATTGCTTCATTCGTCGCTTTAGTTCATCCACACTCAAGCCTTTTAATTTTTCCAAACCAAATTTTTCTACAGTACAAGATGCCATTAAAGATCCTAGGATGACTGCACGTTTCATGTTTTCGAAAGAAAGATCATCTGTCTTTGCTAAATGTCCGACAAATCCGCCTGCAAAGGTGTCTCCGGCGCCCGTAGGGTCAAAAACAGACTCCAAGGGCAGTGCTGGGGCAAAGAAGATTTTTTCTCCGTGAAATAACAGCGCACCGTGTTCTCCTTTTTTAATCACAAGGTACTTCGGTCCCATTGCTCGAATCACTCTAGCGGCCTTCACTAAGGAGTGTTCACCAGACAATTGTCGCGCTTCCTCATCGTTAATAGTTAATACATCCGTCTTAGCAATAACAGCCTTTAAACTATCTAGAGCGACATCCATCCAGAAGTTCATAGTATCAAGCACAACAAGCTTCGGACGTTTAGCCATTTGGTTAATGACTTTCATTTGTACTTCAGGGGTAAGATTACCCAGCATTACATAATCGCAGTTCTTGTAGCTTTCTGGTAATACAGGATCAAAATCAGCTAGCACATTTAATTCTGTAACTAGTGTATCTCGCCCATTCATATCATCATGATATTTGCCTGACCAGTAAAAACTTTTTTCTCCTTCCTTAATTTGCAGTCCTTCTGTCGAAACACCTCTTTCTCGAAGCTCTTTTAATTCAGATTCCGGGAAGTCATCTCCAACGACAGAACACAGTTTTATGTCATTTACAAAGTAACTTGCAGCCCAAGAAATGTAAGTTGCGGCTCCTCCTACGATTTTATCCACTTTTCCGAAAGGCGTCTCAATTGAGTCAAACGCAACAGTACCAACGGTTAATATACTCATGTTGAATTTTTTTTGAAAAATAATTGCGCAAATATTGCACTTTTATTTTTCTTACACTATTTTTGCATCACTCTTTTAAGAAATGTCTTACAAAAAGAGGTAAATCGAGGAACTTTTTTTAATTGTTCTTCGTTTACAAACAAAACATAAATAAGTGCCTCCTTAGCTCAGCTGGTTAGAGCAACGGACTGTTAATCCGTAGGTCCAAGGTTCGAGTCCTTGAGGGGGCGCACTTTTTAAGACTCTTCAGTGTAATGCTGAAGAGTTTTTTTTGTTTAAGTGTTAGTTGTCAACAGATTAGAAAGATGCAGTTTGTGTTTTGAATGTAGCGGAATAAAGAATTTTTTATTGAGATAACAATCTACTGGTCTACTAAAAGGTCTACAATAACTTGAATAAGGTCTACTTAAGTTCAAAAACAGTGTTCATAACAACTTTTTTTTGTGCGGCCCCTATGATTCCAGTTAATCAAGACAATTGTGGAAATATTGCTATCTCCATCGCTTTTGAGATTATTAAGGAAAGAATAGAAAATGCTTAAAACGCAAGTAATTAACTTAAAAATTGTAGAAGAAGTTGCGTTGGCATTAGGAAACAAAAACAACGCCCGCGCACGGCATAGCTTACAAACCGTTGGCATTCAACTAAAATGAAGAAACAAACAATATTAATAGCAGCAATTATTTGGTTGATTTCCTGTAGTGGAGAATTCAACTCAAAGGAGAAGAGTGGAAATCAATATTCTGGAAAAATCATTTCTAGAACCGATTATAACATTCTAGAAAAAATAAGTATTGAAGTTGAAAAAAATGATACAGTCGTTTGGATAGATACTTTGATTAAAGGAAATTTTCTTAAAATGTATTCTACGTCAATTGATGATTGTAAGGATATTTTTGCGAATTGGGGAAATGAAATTAGAAGTCATAAATACAACTTTCAAAGCGATACGATTTTCGATTGGATAAGTACTCCTTTTTCACGAGAGTTTTTTTGGGTAACAAAAAAGTCATTTTGTTTTCCTCGGAGTTGTGGACAAAGTTGTATATACGGCTTAGTATTTAATATCGAAGAAGAAAAACCAATATTAATTGATCCACAATTAGCATTTTATCCAAACATGACTTTTATGGATTTTGAAACAGATAATTACGATTTATACATAACATCGGAAGATTTACCTACCTCTTGGGTAATCGTCAAAAGTGTTGATACTAAGTTAACTGACACAATAAAATTGAATGAGAGTTGGCTAAGAGGAACAGGGACTATTTACCATAATATTGATGAAATAAAAATTTCAAATGGAGAAATAAGAATCTATCAGAAAGAAAATGGTGAAGTTATGCGAATGGAAAAGGGTAAAATAAAACTTGAATAAATTGACAAAACAACTTACAAGGGGGCATGTTGGGCAGCCGTATTTAATGAAATTGGAAAATAAAATGGATAATAGAATAAAGAAGTGGATTGAATCAAATCTTGATTTTATTGAAAAATACAACAAGATCATTCTAGAATTAAAGAAGTCGGAGGAAGAGGTAATGTTGGGAAAGTCAAAAGTTGGGGGTATGCCTCATCTACCACTTGATTATGATTGGCCTGAATATGAAGGTGAACCAATGACGTTTTTTGCACAAATAAACCTAAAAGATGTATCGAATTTTGATGTCGGCTTACCTGAAGCTGGTTGGTTGTTCTTCTTCATCCATTTTGATGTTCCAGGGGATTATGGTTCGAATTGGGATTCTATTCCGAAAACAGAAAAATTTAAGGTTTTATATTTTGATGGAAGAAAAAGTGAATTGGAAGAATACTATTTTCCTAATGCACTATCAAATAAATTACGTTTTAAACAAGTGGGAGTAAGGTTTCAAAAGAAACAAATGTTGCCACCAGGAGATGAGGCAATTATTTTGAAGGATCAAAAACTGAGTAAAGAAGATTTCGAAGTATTGTTCGATTTGAAATATTTTCAGAGAGAATCGAATACCAAAATGTTAGGATATCCTATCCCTATTCAAAGTGATGTCGCTTATTCCTGGAGTAGACAACATTTAAAGGATTTTGAATTTAAAGAAGATGAGGAAGTTTATAAATTTGCAGAAAGTAATTTTAATAATTTCATAACCCTTCTTGAATTTAATTGTGATGATGACGTACACGGCTGGTCTGGTGATGGAGTGTTTCTTGAAGGTGTATTCAAAGATTTTAGAAGAATAGGGGATCAAAATTTTTATTTTGGAATTCTGCGTGAAGATTTGGATAATTTGAATTTTGAGAATGCACTTCTTGTATTTCAAAGTACGTAATGAGAATAAAATTTCTGCCAACAACATGAAATAAATATAAATGAATAAACTTTCGACTGAAAATTTAAACCTGTTACCAACTCCTGAAGAGTTGAAGCAATTGTGTAAATCAATTTCTGCATTGGAAGCAATTATTTCCCCGGAATGGGAATACAGATATTACTCCTATCAGAAAGATTGGAGTGAAACAGAAGAGTTTTGCGAAATGAGAAATGGAGAAGGCGACCAAATGTTGATACTTTTCGGCAATGATGGTACTTGTATAAATGGATTTGCTCACGAAAGCAAAATGAATAGAAGAGAGAAATCAATTACGGAGAAACTATTGGGGTCAAAAATTGAAATGAATAAAGGAATTGTTGACGAATTGCCTGAGGTTTACCATGAGTTTATTTTCGGAGAACCAGTTAAAAGTATCGGCACCACTTTTTGTATTTGGACAACAACAGAAAATACATGGACAACAGGGCAAATAGAACTCCCCAATGATGACTATAAAGATGGTTCGAGTGATTTGCTTCATGTTTTGGATGGAAAAGCATTAACCTACAAGAAATGGGCAGAAGATTATTACGAGGAAGAATTCGAAAATAGAGAACTTAAATTAGAACTCATCAATAAGATTTACGCTGGAACCATTATTTCAAGGGCGATTGTTCTAGCAATTAATCCAGAATTTGAAGATTTTGAAAAACTCGAATCCGATTTAAACGATATTGGATACGAAAACGAAATATGAAAAAAATACTGCACATATTATTAATTCTAATACTATTGATTTCCTGTCAATCAAAGACGGATTCAAAAGAAAGGATTCAAAAGGATGAAAAGCAAGAAAAAGTAACTACTAAATCGGAAATCAAATCAATTCAAAAAGAAAAACAATTACCCAAAAAGGAGCATAAAAAAGATAACGTAAAACCAGAAAAGAAGGAAGATACCAACGCTACTGTATTCAAGAAGGAGGTCAAACCCAGAAAAGTAGAAAAGACAAAATCCATAAATAAGAATCTTCCAGAAGGAATTTGGATTGCAAAAGACTTTTATCAATCTTTCGAACAAACAAGCAGTATAATTGAATCAAAGAAAGCTTTTGATAGTAATGATCCCGTTGGATTAAGAATAAACTACGAAGAAGTCAAAAGTGGATACTTAAATATTGGATATTCCTTTCTTCACAGCCATATAACAAATCCTGAAGTATCTCAATTTGCGATAAATGACAAAAAAGATACACTAAGAGAACAAGGCTCCTTTAAAATAAATCTTACAAAAGTTGAAACTGATGGTTCCTTTCTTACCTCAGAAATCTATCCTTTTTCTTCCGAATGGAAATCTATATTTCATACGACAATAAAACAAAAACAATAAAACTCTTTAGACCAAAGAATGAGAAATATGATACTCTAAGCATTGAATACATTCGAATAGAATCTATTTTTCAAGAGAACTATCCTTATCCCAATCCAATTTATTACTATACTCGTAAAAAACTATTAAGTGGGAGTTATCTAGTTAAAGACGCAACTGGTAAAACAATATCAAAGAAACTAACAATTCAACCAAATGGCTTAATGAACGGATTCTCTAAATTTGATAACTATACGATTTACTATTCAACAGATGTTTTTTGTGGAGCACCAGTTCTGCATGATCTTGTAATAGTAGAAGAAAACATATTAAACGAAAATGGTAAGATTTCGGCCTATGGATTCAATAGAAAAGAAAGTGGAGATATAGAACTAAGAGAGAACAAAATTAGCGAAGAAATTGAAGGCGAAGTAATTTATAGATTAATAAGATACTGAGCAAAACAAGTTATGTCGCTTTATACACTAACCATTATTAGCCACAAACCACCAATAAAATGACATTTAAACCTGACATAACCCAAAGAATAAACACTGACTTCGGAGAAACCGCCGACGAAGCAACAAAGAAGCTGCTAGAAGCAATCACCAAAACCGAATATCTCAAAGCAGACAGAGTCATTCGTTGTATCATTTACCTAGCAAAAGGCAACTTGACAGACTTGAACAACTATATTGAATCAGCAACGAATGACACGAGACATGTAATGCTTTGGGCAGAGTATACAGGAATAACAGAATCTAAAACTCCGAAACGAGTAAGAGACTTCAATAAGACTTTTGACAAATGCTCACAGCATGTACAAGAATAAATAAACATGTCATAAGATGATTTCCACAAGCCAATAATTGACAAATAACTATTTTACTTTTTTTTTTATTAAAAAAAAATAATTAATAATTTCAAATGAATAATAAAGCATCACTATTGGTCTTATTGCTTCTAACAACCATAATAAGTTGTAAAAATGACGACAATGGCGTTTTAATAACTGCTAATAATGCTTCGGCGTCTGGTATTGTTTCTTCAATTAAAACTTTTGGGGGTTCTAAAAATGATAGTGCTCAAGAAATTGTAAGTACTAAAGATGGTGGTTATGCTGTACTTGGCTTCACGCAAAGTACTGGAGGAGATATTACAGACAAACAAAACGAGAGTTACGATTTCTGGGTTTTAAAATTTAATGAAAATAACGATATAGAATGGAATAAAACCTATGGCGGAACCCAGGATGACAAAGGGCGAGATATTATCCAGACACAAGATGGTGGCTACGCAATTTTAGGTTCAAGTTTTAGTAATAATGAAGATGTTTCTGGTAATAATGGCCAAAACGATTATTGGTTAGCCAAACTAGACGCTTCAGGAAATATTTCTTGGCAAAAATCTTTTGGCTATCAAGGTTCAGACTATGGAATTTCGGTTATTCAAACCAACGACCTTGGCTATTTAGTAACAGGCGTTTTAGATGTTACAGCATCAAATGGAGAAGGTAACACTTCAAAAACGAGTAGCAAACATGCAGGTGGAGACTATTGGGCTTTAAAGTTAGATGCTACAGGAACTATAGAATGGAGTAAATTCTATGGTGGATTGCTTACAGATACTCCAGAAGGCGTTATTCAAACAGAAGATAATGGATATATAATTGCTGGAGGAACAGACAGTATGGACACAGATATTTCTAGCAACATAGGATCTTACGATTTCTGGGTGGTTAAAATTTCTTCGACAGGAGCACTAATTTGGGAAAAATCTTATGGAGGTGAAGAAATTGACGAAGCTCGGTCTATTGTAA